>TARA_R110002111_G_C6008015_1_pt1 | contig 56987 bp, 37 predicted proteins | sample TARA_R110002111 | Tara Oceans TARA_R110002111 (sample SAMEA4397363) | marine metagenome | biome: Polar Biome; feature: [ZZZ] marine water layer (ENVO:01000295); material: water (ENVO:00002006), including particulate matter (ENVO:01000060) such as... | depth 199 m
TGGTCTGATCACGAAACGGAAACCATCAATTATCTCTACCTGGCCCCTTCCAAATTACGAACCTGTGCGATCGGTCCAGAGCTGAATACCGACTTTGACTTTGTTGATTTAACCATCCGCTGCACGGTCCGTCGCGAAGGGAAAATTATCTATGAAAGCGGCGACCTCAAAACAGGCGCTGAGTTCATGTGCCATTCGCTGGAGAACTGCGAAGATCATCACTTTAAGTATCCGCAGCATCGACAGCCCGGCGATGTCCATTTGCATTTTCTGGGAACCAGTAAACTAAGCCATTCGACGCGCGACTGGAAATACGAAACCGGCGATGAAATCAGAATTGAAGCTCCCGGATTCAGCAGCCCACTGGTAAATACCGTTCTGAAAAACGTCCATTCGGATTCGTCCCCGATTAAGGTGGAACCTGCCTGACATCCCGTAATGGCATTTTACACGGTCGCAAAAAACGGAACGCGTCATTCACAAAACACTTTTTGTCCCTTTGAATCATTGAACTCGAGGAAAATCATGCTCCGAACCACTCTGCTGTTGATTGCATTACTCGCTGTTTGTTATCCAGCCGGCCTCCAGGAAATCAGGGCCGGTGAAATCAAAATCCTCGCACCGGTAGAGCAAACTCCGCTTGCTGCAGAAAGTCTGCACCGGATCCGCTGGATGACAGATTCATCCCTGGCTGCGGATTCACAGCTGACTCTTTCCAGTTCCTTCGATCAGGGACAAAGCTGGATTCCGATCAAACAATTGACCGCTTCCGAATCAGAATATCTGTGGGAGATTCCCAACCAACCGGGAAAAACCTGCCTGCTGCGACTGCAGATCGCTGATGGCAAACAGCAGTCGACAGTGTCTCTCAAAATCGTCGCATCCCGTAAAGTGGCCACTTACGAGTGGAAAAACATTACAATGCAAGCCCCCTTTGCGGTCCGCGACGGTGCTGGCGCCCTGGTTTATCAGGATAAAATGTGGCTGCTGGGTGGCTGGAACCCCAGTGACAAAACCCACTTCCCGCGCATCTGCAATAACGAGGTCTGGAATTCAGTCGACGGTCTGCACTGGGATCTGATCAAAGAAAACACATTTCTCGATAAAAACTTCGATCCGCACCAGGACTGGGAAGGCCGACACACGGCCGGTTATACGGTTTTTCAAAACAAAATGTGGATCGTGGGAGGCGATGTGAATCAGGGGCACTACCATCAAGATGTCTGGAATTCGTCTGATGGAAAAACCTGGAAACGGGTGGATTCCGATGTCCCCCCCTGGGCGCCGCGGGCTTTACACCACACACTGACATTTAAAGATAAAATCTGGGTCATCGGCGGACAGACAGTACCCAACTTTGCCCCTGCGCAGGAAATTTTCTACCGTGATCTCTGGAATACCTCTGATGGCATTCACTGGGAAGAAGTCAAGCCACAGGAACCCTACTGGTCGGCTCGTGGCATGATCGGCGGCAACGTTGTCTTCAAGGATCGCATGTGGATTCTAGGCGGTGGTACTTACGATACACCGACGACCCCCAAACGCGAATTCTATAACGATGTCTGGAGTTCTGCCGATGGAGTGAACTGGAAGGAACATACGGCGGCGGCCCCCTGGTTCCCTCGACAGTATCACGATGTGGCTGTGTTTGATGGTCGCATGTGGGTCATGGAAGGATACAACGGACAAGGTGGCAATCGGAAAGATGTCTGGTATTCCGATGACGGCGTGAACTGGTATGAACTTCCCAATACCCCCTGGAACCCCCGCCACGCTGCCAGCGTTTTCGTGTTTGACAATGCACTCTGGATGGTCACCGGCAACAACTTTCAATCTGATGTGTGGAAATTATCAAGAACGGATGCCAGCAAATAATAAACGCCCCATATCGAAGTGTAATACACTTTGTGGCATGGACATTGATCCTGAATAACTGAAAACGACCTGTGGTGGCTTTTCGGCAAACCACAGGTCGTTTTTTTACGTGCATCTTCGCTGGGCCGTCCTGACTTCCTGATCCTACAGTCGAACGACAATCCCCCTGAATCCTTTGCAACAGCAGGGACAGGCTTCTGGCATTGCCTGGAGTAATTTTAGTATGATCATGTAGAATTAACTTTCCATGACTGAACTGTAGAATTACCTATCGAGTATAATCGCTAGCGAAAGTTTACGACCAGATCTTCATGGTATCCACACCCTGGATACACTAAGAACATCAGTTTGTCCTGCCAGCTTTGAAAATGATTCACACTAAAGGAGTCCAGCATATGGACCTGTGTCATATTGGAACGCTCATTCTGTTTGCAGCCTGTGGAATCAGAAATCTCACCAGCACTCTGGAAGCCGCCGAGAAGTCAATCGTCATTGATCGTGAGTCGCACGAAGTCAAAGGGAATGTCACGTATGAAAAAACGTTTTCTGCCCGGATCAATCCGACCGAGTTCGCACTGCTCTTCGATCAGGATCTGCAAAAGCAAAGTTCGGGCGGATACTGGAACGTTTATATCAATGATAAACTGCTTGGGCGACTTGAAGCACACACTCCCCAAATTGGTTATGATAAAAAGCATGACGGGTTTCACCGCATCGGTTTCGCTGTGCCTTCGCATGTTCTCAAAGAGGGCGAAAACAACCTGACGGTGACAGGCCGTGGACAGCCGGCGGTCTTACGCAATTTCGTATTAGAACCGCGTTCCCTGAAACAGGCACTTCAGCTGGAATCTGTGACTGTGAAGGTGAACACACCAGAGGGGCAGCCTGTTCCTGCACGCATTACAGTGGTGAATCAGCGGGGCCAACTCGCAAAACTCTACCATGCACGTCAGCCGACTAACGCGGTTCGACCTGGAATTCTCTATACACTGGGAACCGGTGAGTCATTTGAGTTGCCTCCGGGAAAGTATACGTTGTATGCAACGCGCGGCATGGAATGGGGCGTGGCCAGACAGCCAATTGTTGTCGAGAACAACAAACCACAGAATCAGACGCTGGTCATTTCACGCGAAGTTGACACAACCGGCTTTATCGCCTGTGACAGTCATATTCATACATTACCGGGCAGCGGACATGGAAATGCCACCTACGCAGAACGCATGATTACAATCGCCAGCGAAGGAATTGAATTGGCTGTTGCCACCGATCACAACCACATTACTGATTACACGAAATATCAAAAGCCCTCGGGAACTCAAACTCATTTCCATTCGATTTCTGGAGATGAAGTCACTACTCACAACGGTCATTTTACCGCATTCCCGCTTGATCCTGCGCAGGCAGTCCCCGGCGGTGTGAAAGGACGGAACCCTCTGTTCCTGAAAAATGAAAACTGGCCTGAATTGATCGCCGACATGCGAAAGAAAGGGGCCGAAGTGGTCATCTTAAATCATCCTTATTGGCCTACCATTCCCAACGGCCCCTTCGGGCGATTTCATTTCAATCGCAGTACAGGCGAGCGGAGTGAGGGCCCTGCATTTAACTTCGACGGATTCGAAGTGGTACAGCCGGCAAATGAAACCCCTGATTTTTTCTACGCACTCGAAGACTGGATGTCACTCCTGAATCGAGGACTAAAGCTCACTGCCGTGGGCGCCACCGATTCCCACACGGTCAATGACCCGGTCGGACAGGCCCGCACCTATCTCAAAAGTCATACCGACGACGTTTCTCAAATCGATACTAAAGAGGTTTATCGCGCATTCACCGAAGGCCGGGCAACAGCGGCAGCAGGTATTTTTGCTGATCTAAAAATTAACGGACCATTTAACATGGGAGACCTCGTTCCGGCCGAAGCACTCACAAACAGCAGTCAAAACCAAATCCCCACGTTGACTGCAATCTTAAGAGTCGCAGCCCCTGCGTGGGTCCACCCTCGCGAAGCAATGATTTATGTGAATGGAAAACAAGTCGCACAGAAAACCATCGATTCCACGCTGAATAAGCCCACAGATCAAACGCTTGAATTTTCGCTTGAATTACCTCCCCATGATGCATATGTTGTAGCATTTGTCCTCGGTGATGGCATTACGCTGCCAGGATGGACAACCTATGACAAAGCGACTCAGGCAATTACAAACCCAATCTTCCTGGATGTGGATGGCGACAAAAAATATAGCACACCCCGTGCGACAGCAAAACAGCTGATCGCGAATTATGAAAAACGGGGAGAAAAACTCACACCGGCTCTGCAAAAAGTGCTGCTGGAATCCGAAGCGGTAAAAGCAGATGCCGCCGTCCTGCTGCATGTCAAAGACCTGCTCAAACAACAGACCGATCAGTAACCATAATCACTGATAACTTAGCATATGCGGGTGTTATTCGTGGTGGGGAAGATCGCAGATCAGTTTGTTTTGCTGATCGAGTGATCGTCCGCTCGATTTTTCCTGACCCGGCGAAAGATGCTCAACAATTCTACGACACAGTCAACAAAGCGTATATCAAACAAGATCATCCATTTCCGGCAACCACTGATACCAGCCTTCGATGTGAGTCTGCATCAGAGTCCGAATGGATTCGCTTTTACCAGTGCGAAGCGTATCAACCAGATCGATATGACCTTCAATGGTAATTTCCCGAACACGGCCAGTGATGTGTTCATGTTTTCGATGCAGCGCGGCCAGCCAGAGCTCCAGCGAAGGGCGTAGCGAACGCCATGCAGCGATCAGTCTCGGACGACCGCTGGCTTCAACGATCAAGGTATGAAATTCGATATCGAGCTGGCTGATTTGTGCAACACTTTTCGATTTTTCCATCGTCGCAATGTTGGCTTCAAGCGCGGCAAAATCGGCATCCGTCGCCTGAGCTGCCGCATGAACAGCTACCAGCGGCTCAACAGATAACCGGAGAAGATACAAGTCTTCAAAATCGGCTGCCGTCATCGAACAGACGCGAGTACGCCCCCGATCGTCAAACTCCACCATGCCATCTCGTTCCAGAATCAGCAGCGCCTCGCGGACGGGAGAGCGACTCACCCCCATTTCCGCCGACAATACCGGCTCAGACAACATTACGCCTGGCTCATGCAGCCCCTGAATAATTTCGCTGCGCAACCGTTCTTCAACGCCTTGTGTCAAAGTTTGACGTTTCAATTTCGTAGCGACTGGAGATTTCCCAGATTTTCGACGATTCGTTTTCATCACAAGATATCCTGATTATATTTCTGCAAGCCGCTCTGTAGAGTCGCCAAACTGATCGAGATGCAAACCATACTTATCCATCAGTGACAGATACAGACTGCACATTTTACGATTTGGCTTATCAAGGTAGTCCAGTACGCGACCGGTTTGCAGTTTACCGCCCCCCCCGCCTAGAATCACTACCGGTAATTTGGTCGCATCATGACCGCCTGTCAGCATACTGCTGCAGTACATGATCATGGAATTATCAAGTGCCGTTCGACTTCCTTCCTGAATCGCATCCAGCTTACGCGCCACATAGGCAAGTTGCTCCAGAAAGAACTGGTTGACTTTAAGCCAGTCGTCCGACTCCTGGTGAGATAACAGGTGATGTATCATATAATCGACCCCGAGATTGGGAAATCGAAGAGACGAATGGTCGTTATTGAGTTTCAATGTGCAAAGACGCGTCGTGTCGGTTTGAAATGCAAGCACCAGGATATCACACATCAACCGCATATGTTCTGCGATGTCCTGTGGAATTCCATCAGCCGGTCGAGCGATATTCGGCTTATCGAGCGTCGGTCTCCACCCCTGCAGTTCTCCTCGCTGACCAGCGTGTTCGATGCGTTGCTCCACTTCACGTACGGAATTAAGGTATTCATCGAGTTTCTGGCGATCGCTGCGACTGACGGAACGGCGCAGGCCTTTCGCATCTTCCAATACCGCATCCAGGACACTCTGATCGCTCTGACTGGCATCCTGTCGAAACAGGCGATCAAAGGCGAGCGCAGGATAGACTTCCAATGGGGTCGGGGTCGTCGGAGAACTCCACGAAATATGACTGCTGTAAAGCATCGAATAATTTTTGTGGACCGATGGATTCGATTTTTCACACCCCAGCACCAGACTTGGCACCTTTGTAGTCTGGCCATAATGCTTTGCCAGAAATTGGTCGATGCTGATCCCGCTACGAATGCCTCCCCCTGATTCTAAAGGCGCTCCACTCAACAGATTGCCTGTTTGAGAACTATGAATATTCCCTTTGAGAGCTTCTTCATTATACAGACCACGGATAAAAAGCAGTTTCTCACGAAACTCTTTGAGCGGTTCGAGAACGGGACCGAGTTCCATGGTTTTCCCTGAACCCTTTGCCCACCAGTGCTCCCGATGAAAGCCATTGCCGGAAAACATTGCTGCGAAACGAATGGGTGCTTCTCCCCTGGCGGCGGTTGTCCCCGCTTCTTGCCCCCAAACTCGCAGCGATTCCAGCCAGGGCAGTGCGATTGCCACGCCAAGTCCACGCAGCATGGTACGTCTGGTTGTCAGATAAGCAGCCATGGGATGATTCCTCGGTTTAAAATTGAATTGGCATATTAAAGAATTCCGCTGATTGCATTTCACAAGCGGAATTCACTCCTGTAGAAAACTTTCAGTCGTCTCCAGTCACACTGCTGAGCTCATCTCGTTCCGCGCCTCGAATCATGCGAAACTGAGGACTCAGTACAATCGTCTCGATCGCAGCAGAGATACGATAATCATTTGTAGTCAGTTGCTGTAATAGATCATTTATCAGAGGTTCATCGGACAATTGAACCGATCTTCCCAAGGCATAACCCAATAGACGACGGTTAAATGTTCGCAGAAAATCGGTCTGACGGGTGGTGAGAAGATAATCGCGCAAACCAGTTACACCATGCACCGCAGTGCCATCGGGAAGAACTGCCGAGACATCAATCTTATGCCCCCCTGCGTCTTTATCCCGCAGGCGACCAATGCCGTCATACTGCTCCAGGGCAAATCCAAATCCATCGATTCGCTGATGGCACTTCGCACAGGCGGGGTTGGAACTATGCTGCTCTATGAGCTGCCGCTCAGTCAGATTCTTTGGCACTTCTTCGGGAAGTACGGGAACGTCCTTGGGAGGCCGCGGAAGTCTCTCGCCGAGCAGGAATTCCGAGACCCAGTTACCACGCAAGATCGGGCTGGTACGAGAGGCGCCCGACTGTTTTGACAGTGTCGCCGCCATCGTCAGAATCCCCCCGCGTGAGTGTTTTTGAACATCTTCAATTCTCTGCCACTCATTATTCTTCAAACCAGACAGACCATAGAAATCTGCCAATGGACCATTTACGAATGTGTAATCGGCATCAAGTAACCCGATGACTGAGCGATCATTAATAAACAGATCAGCAAAGAAACGAATCACTTCTTCATACATGTCTTTTCGCAGATTCTTGAATTCTGGAAAATGCTGGTCACTTTTTTCATCGAACACATCAAAATCGCGAATGTGTAACCATTGGCAACCAAATTCAATGGCCATGCGTCGAATTTTGGGATCACGCAGCATTCGGCGAACCTGGGCTTTTAATATTTCAGGTTGATGCAATTTGTTCTCGAGAGCCAGACTTCGTAATTCCTGATCGGGCTGCGAGGACCAGAGAAAATAACTTAACCGGGACGCAAGTTCCCAGTCACTGATATCAGTTGGCTGTGTTCCCGGCGATGCCTGCTCACTACGATAAAGAAATGCCGGTGAGACAAGTACCCGCGCCAACAGCATTCGAACGGCATCTTCGTGTGAAAGTTCCTGTTTGCGCAATTGATGGTAGAGCGCAAGTAATTGATCGCGTTCCGCAGATATTAATGGACGCCGCCAGGCACGATCGGCAAAATCATAAACTGCCTGCAGATGTACGGGTTCGGTTTCCAACTGAAATTCTTGGAACTGTTTTGCACGCTCCAGAATGCCTGCCCGCATTGGTGTGAATGCGCTAGGATCGGCATCTTGCGTAGCAAACTGCCATAATTGATCATAGGCATCCACTTGTGTGAGCGGTGAGCGACTCACATAGTGCAGGTCATTCCACAGCTGGTTCAGTTCGGCTGTCTCTGCTTCATTCAACATCAGACGCTGGAGATGACTGTCTTCTCGATAAAATAATGTCAATGTCATCACTTCATCGACCGGTACGATCTTTGTATAACACAATGCTGCGGGAAACAACTGGCGAAATTCCTCAAACTGTGTCAGCACGCGTTTTTTGACTTCACTCTTTTCAGATATTAGAACTGGAGAAACAGGAATCATCGGAGTCTCACCGTCGGACCATGTCGATTTGCGACCGGTACTTTTGACTGAACCGGCTGTCAGGCTCGCCAGATGCTTTGGCTTGTCTGTCAGTACTTTCATCTGGATAGTACCTTTTGAGCCCGTTTCAGCATGTAATCTTCCCGTAGCGACAAATTCATATCCTGCCACAAGATCAGCGGGAATAATCACTTCCAGGACTGACGGTGCCTGCACACAAAGATCGGCTGACGAGAGTGTCGAACCAAGTGGATGTTTTCCAAACAGTGCAGGATCTAATCCATATGGCAAACTGGAAGAATTATCGGTTAAAGCTGTCTGGTTTGTCAGTAACTGTTTGCGCGCTGAGGAAAAAAGTGGCCCATTGAGTGAGGTTAGCTGCCGCAAGAGCGCGACATCTGGTGAATCTGCCGGTAAATCTCCCGAACCTTTTGAAATTAAAGACTGCAATTGGTCAGCCAGTTTGTGCTTCTCTTCAGCATTGGGAGCAACCTGCCAGCGGGCCAACAGCGAACCGGCGGGAATAGTGCTATTCGACTTAACGTCGTCCGGCTCACTATAAAAATGCCAGACAGCCTGATTCCCCTGCAGATCGGCGTGTGGATTGCCCGCAAGAATATGGGGAGAGACGTCACGTGCTAAATTCCATTCAGCAGCAACCCCTTCAGTATTCACGGTCAATTCTATCGCAGTTAAATCGCAGAAATGATTCCCGTCACGCGGACCGATACTGAGAGAAAGCAGATCCCCTTGTTTTACAATGAGATTTGCAAAAGGACCGAACAAATCTGCTTCCGCAGATTCAGCACTTCCGGACGCGAGTACCTGACGCAAACCGCCGCGATGTAATTCCAGTCGCCAATTCACCCCATTGCCACATCTCATGTGGGCGCGCTTTACTTGCCCGGTAACTTTGACGGCACCATCAATCGGACTTTTCCAGCCCACAACCACACGTAGTTTTGGTGTGGGATGAACGGCAATACTGTGAGGTAGAACTTCACCCGGAATGAGATCACTCTGGTCTGAAGAATTTGCGACAACACTCAGTGCATTCTCGCCCCCCCACCCCTGAATGAATTCGTTGTTTTCAACTCGTTCCATTTTTCGCGAAATATAGTTATTAATCGAGACTTTTTGCCCACCGATACCCAGATAGGAAAACCAGGAGGCTAACACAACCCGGTCGACAGCGTACTTCTGAGCAAGTAAATCGAGTTTGTGATCATTAAGCGTTTCATCGACCTCAATCGCCGCATTCAGACCCCGTGATGTATTTTTCAGAATTTTTTCAAGAGAAGCAGATAGAGCCCCCACAACTTTCCGGACATCACGCAGTGGCAGATCCGGCTGACCTGCCATCACAAATCGGGGATTTTCCCAGATGGCGTAATCACTGGTATCACCATCGCCGGCAGTGGATGTCACCAGAAAGAGCGAGAGATTTTCTTTTCCTTTTGATTCGGGGATTTTAACCCGAAATTCCTGCTGAGTGGCAACAGGATCCACCGGAACCTGCCAGGCCGCAGGACCATCACGTTTGCCAATGTGGCCGACCGTGGTAAATCGCCAGAGTGCCTGCTGCCACTGGCCAATTTCTGCTGCGATTTGTGAGGCATCTTCTGGTTTCGCCGTCTTCCACTGCATCCGAATCAAGTCGAGTAATTGTGATGGCCTCGTATCATTGAGTGTATCCCAGAGCGTTTGTAAATATTTTTCGTTAAGCGAATGATCACGAGCGACATCTGCAATCTTTTTCGTTCCCGATTTGAGTGCTTCACGTTCGATGAGTGTCACTCGCAGATATTTTTCGAGTGGCAGCCGTCCGCCACCATTCGTTTCGAACTGAAATCCGTGTGAATTGACCGTTGTGGCACCACTCATGTCAGTGAAACCAGCGTAGAAATTACGGATGGCTGCGAGTTTTTCGTTCGTCCAATCGCGTCGGGATGTTTGGCCTGAAAATTCAATTCCGTGCGGAAGCAGTACAGCGTGACTGGCGATCCCCTTCGCAGCTCCCAAATACTTTTGTAGCAGCGCAGGAGACATCACCAGCGAATTTCCTACGTTAGTGAATCCCTCTCCTGCCGCACTGTCAACGGGAAATTCTCTGGCTGGCTCCAAGCTGACGCCGGTCAGATCCTGAATCGTATAGGTATACTCGGCGTTATTTAATCGCCTCAACACAACGGGTCCCGGATCACCGGCATTGGCTCTCGCTTCTGTGTCCAATACGGACTGAACCCAACTTTGCAAGGCTTTCAACTCGGTCTGAGTTGGCTGAGGTTTCGCATCCGCTGGAGGCATTTCGCCATCTCTCAGCATCTCCATCACGCGTTGCCAGGGCATGACATCCTGCCGGAGGTCGGCAACCGTTCCGAATCGTTCCAGATCCAGTTCGCCCTGTTTTTTCGCCGTACTATGACAATTAACACAATACTTTTGCAGCACTGCTTTTTGACTGGTTTGAAATTGAGTCTGTAAATCAGCAAAGCGTGCCGAAATCGTTTCGGTTGATTCCTGAGCGGAAGACGAAACCGATGCGGTGCCCAGCATCAGGAGAAAGAAAGTGAATCGTGAGACAGATTTCATGAGCGTCTCCACCTGCAGATTTCAATTAGGGGAAGTCATCATTTTCAGGGGGCGTGAGATCACGACCAGACCCCATAATGTCGACTGTCGACAGGACTGTCAAGCGATACTTCATTTTCTAAAAACGGTCTGATGATGTCGTATCATTAAAAGCAGAGAGCACCACTCAGGAATACAATCACATCTTTTCATAATAATGACTTACAGCAGGACGCTACTCTGATAAGAGCGGAAGCCTTTACAGAGAAAACTAGGGGGTTTCTGCTGAATTGGCATGAATCAAATGCAGAAATGGCTGCGCTTCAGGCCAGGATCGGACTTCGGACAGATTTTCCGGCGGGACTTCAATCGCTGTGAAAAAATCGATCGAAATCTGGTCATCAAATTTACCTTCCAGATAGCCGAAAGGAATGTTCTCGGCATCCTGCTCCGGTGTCCCCTCTTTGAGACGGGGGGGAATATAAAGGCTCCAGAATTTCTGAGTGTCTTTCTCTGTCAGCAGATCGGTAAATCGCTGTCTGACTTTTTTGCTGGCAGGAGACTCGTCCAGATTGCGGTGCACAAGAATCGCCTGATAGGCCAGCATTTTATTCCAGCTTTTTTCAGTGACCACATAATGTGAAAAGTGCAAACGATCATCAAAACCCAGATGGAGTGGATTGTAGGGTGATGTCGGCAGTGTTTTCCCGGCAGCCAGCATGTCCTGCATTTTGCGCGCATCTTTATGGCGAATCGCATACATAAAATGCATGCCACTGAACGGTGTCGCCCAGCCATTTTCCCGTACGGAATCTTTCAAATGAATAATTACTTCACCATAGCGGGGAGAACCATGTGGCGGACCGACGCTGGCAAACACCGCATCGAATGCTCCATACAGCAGATTTTCCACAGCGGGAGTCGTGTGTGTTAAGGGATCGTGCTGCAATTCCTCTTCGATCTGCAACGAGACGAGTGCCTTTTCTTTCAGTACATGTCGCAGGCTTTCAAAATGTAAGCGATTGACGATCGGAGCAGGCTTGTCTTCTATCACTTTCAGCAGTTCTTTTTCTTCTGCAGAAAACGGCGACAGAAACAATTCAAATTCTGCCATCGTACACTGAGAACTGATCTCGAGCCATTTTTTGATTTTCTCAGCATCCAGGGGCCGCTGAAAGGGTAATGCGTTTATCGCCGTACGACGCGTTGCTGCGAGCGGACCTCCTGCACGTTGTGAACCAGTCACCACCGGCTTTTCAACGACTGACTGCGCAAAACCAGACGAGAAACCGGCTGTTACCATCCAAAGAAAAATCAAGACGCGTACGGTCATATTACTGGCTCAACTTAATTAAAAAGATGTCGTTATTGCCGCGGCTCTTCAACTGGTGATTCTGATACTGAGTCGTCGGTGAAAAGGCCCCGGAAATAAAACAATGGTTGTTACGATCTACGGCGATCGCATAACTCAAATCACTTTTATCACCTCCCAGCATTTCCAGCCAGTCGAGTTTTCCTTCCGGCGAAAAACGAGTGATAAACAGATCGCGTCCTCCCAACTGAGTCAGATGCTGACCCATGAATTTCACATCATCCGTAAATTCACCTGTCACATAACAATTGCCAGCGTGATCCGTGGCAATGCCCAGTCCGTAATCGATTTTTTCACCTCCCCCGGAGTATGCCCAGGCGGGAGTGCCATCGGCATTGATCCGGGCGACAAAAATATCATAAGCGCCCGTACTTTTGAGAGTCGTCTCTCCAAACTTCGCTTCGTTTTTAAACATGCCGGTCAGATAGCAGTTCCCCCGTTGATCTACGGCCACGCCGGTACTCAATCCGCTCGCCTGACCGCCTGAATTCGCTGACCACACAAGCTTACCGGTTGGCGACAATTTGGCCAGAAAGATGTCCTGAACTTTGCTGTCCGTCCCTGCCTTTTGTCCGTCCAGTTCCACCAGGCCTGTGATGCTTCCGCAGACATAACAGTTACCTGCTTTATCGACGGCGATCTGGTTTCCACTATGACTGCGTCCGTTTTCGGCGAACTGGCTCCAGAGTATTTTTCCGTTGGTATCATACCTGGCAACGACCAGAGCACGCCCCTGTTGACTCTTGGACTGAGAATCACCAAAGGTTACTTTTCCTGAAAATGTGCCGGCGACATAACAGTCTCCCTCAGGCGTTACAGCAATGCCGTGCCCGTAATCATAACCAGCGCCACCTGCAGTTTCAGCCCAGAGCAGTTTGCCTGCAGGGTCATATTTGGCGATAAAATAATCGTAATCGCCATGATTTTTGAACGTTTTGTCCCCGATCTGAAATGCAGGGCTCTGAAAATGTCCCGTCACATAAGCGTTCCCCGCCTGATCGACGGCTACAGCGTAACCACGATCGATCTCGGTTCCCCCTGCTGTCTGTACCCAGAGTAGTTTTCCCTGCGGGTCATATTTGGCAAGAACAAAATCCATGCTGCCTTTACTGGTGACGGTCTGATCCTCGAATTGTGCCTGCTCTGTAAATTCACCCGTAACAAAACAATTCCCCGCACCATCGACGGCGATGCCACGAATTTTGTCATGCTTAATCCCCCCCGCCTGTTGTACCCAGAGAATGGCACGCGACGAAGCATTTGAATCACTCTTGTTTTCTCCTGCCGCGACTGGCACTGCGAGACACAGACTGGCGATCAGACAAAACGAACACAAAGCGGAAAAACGAGCTGTACTCAAACAGAAATACGGTTGCATGATGGACCTTCTTATTACAAAGCAGATTAAAATTTCTTTGACTATATCATCGCAGATGCTTCTCAGTATGCTTGCAACGTTTGGGTGCGATTATATTTTATTAGCATATTTAACAATCTATCATAATCGGGCTTGTCCTCATATAAAAGAGTGCTTATTGTACATAAATAGACACTTATGCAAGAAAATTTGTTTGATCATTAATGTGGAGTCGTCCTATGCGGTGGCACTTTGCCCGTACACTCTTTGGGTTGATCGCGCTCTCCAATCTTTCATTTTTCGCGCAAGCTGCAACAACTGGCGTGGATTACACAACACAAATCAAACCCCTGCTGCAGGCTAATTGCTTCGCCTGTCATGGATCGCTGAAACAGGAATCTGCTTTGCGTCTGGATGCGGGGAAATCGATCCTCAAAGGGGGAGAAATTGGCCCCGCCGTCATAGCCGGTAACCCTAAAGAAAGTCTGCTCTATCAAGTCCTCATCGAGGATGCCGATTTGGCAATGCCGCCTGAAGGTCAGGGGCGCAAACTGAAACCAGACGAAGTCAAGTTGATCAGGGACTGGATTGAGCAGGGGGCTATTTATCCAGCCGATGATCAGCCCGAAGCAGCCCCCTCCGACCATTGGGCATTCCAGCCGATTCAACGGCCTGCTCTCCCCTCCGTCAAATCACAAGTAGCCAGTCCGATTGACGCCTTCATCACATACAGGCAGGAGCAGGCAGGGCTCATTCCCCAACCAAAAACAGACAAAGCAACCCTGCTCAGAAGAGTCTATCTCGATCTCATTGGCCTGCCTCCGACGCCTGAGGAGCTGCACGCCTTTTTAAAGGACTCGAGACCAGACGCCTATCCAAAAGTGATTGAAGACCTGCTCTCTCGCCCGCAATATGGAGAACGCTGGGGCCGACACTGGATGGACGTTTGGAGATACAGTGACTGGTATGGCCGTCGTGGCGCAGAAGATATGACCAACAGCTATTCTCTGACCTGGCGCTGGCGAGACTGGATTATTCGTTCTCTGAATGAGGATAAAGGCTACGACCGCATGATTATGGAAATGCTTGCCGCTGATGAAATTGCACCGAATGACAGGGAAAACCTGGTTGCTACCGGCTTTATCGTTCGTAATTTCTATCGCTGGAACTACCATACCTGGCTCAAAGATAATGTAGAACACACAGGTAAAGCCTTTTTAGGCCTGACCATGAACTGCTGTGAGTGCCACGATCATAAATATGATCCGATCAGTCAGGAAGAATACTTTTCCTTCCGATCTTTTTTTGAACCGATAGATTTAAGACACGACCGCGTTCCCGGTGAACCCGATCCCGGCATTTTTCCGGATTACAAACTCAGTGTTCGCAACGGACCGATTCGAACCGGTATGGTTCGGATCTATGACAGACATCTTGACGCCAAAGCAAAATTCTATACTGGTGGGCTTGAACAAAATGTCGTGAAAGAAAAGCCCCCGATTGAAGCAGCAGCGATCAAGTTTCTGGGGGGCGCACAACTTCCGATTCAAACCATCGAGTTGCCTGCCACCGCCTGGTACCCCGGACTGAAGCCCTTTGTCATCGAAGAAGAAACCCAAAAACGCGAAGCTGCCTACCAGACGGCATTCAAAGCGTGGGAACAGCAGAAATCACAATTGGAGCAGGAACTAAATCAGCGGGAAGCATTACTGGCAGCGGTTTTATCTAACCCTAACATCAAATCCAATTCCCCCCCCGATCAATCTAACAGTAAACAATCGCTTCAGCTCAATGCGAACCAGGGGCGTCGCACATTAGCTCATGAAATATCCGGCTGGAAATCCTTGAATACAGAAACACTCGTCCGTTTTCAGCTCAGAATTCTTGCAGACAGTCTGGTCAATTTCCAACTCTCGAACGATTTATCAGGAGGCAAGACGAACCTGTACGTCGCCTTTGATGCTGGTAAGATCATCACATACGCACCAGGAACGACTTCCACGGCTACGATGGGAACCTATAAAACTGATTCTGGTAATCTGCAATTTCATGTCACGCTTCTTTTGAAGACAGGCGAAGACATCGCTGAATTGACAGTCACAGAGACCGGATCTTCAAAAATCATCGTGGACCATCAGCCGATCGCGTTAAATGGCTGGAATCCAGCCAATACAACCAACTGTGGTATTTTTCTGGATGCCCACACCGGCAGTGTTGCAGAATTCGATGAAATTGTATTTCTTGGCGAAGGCGCGCAGGAACTGCAACGTTTTGATTTTGAATTCCCCGGTTATCGCCAGGGAGAAGACATTCCCGGAATTGAAAACTGGCAAGTCACACCTTTCAGTACCGGCACAGCGACTTCGCAGGTAGTCTTGAACAAACCATTATCAGAAGCAGAACAAAAGTGGCAGCAACAGGTCTCAGAAGCGACACATAATCGAGATTTGTCAAAATTAAAACGCGACTCCCTTGAAGTGACATTACAGGCCACTCGTGATGCGAAAGACGAATACACTGCCCGGGTCCGCGCAGCCACAGCACGCTACATCGACAAAGCAAAGAACTATGAAGTCCTGGAACAGGCCGCAAGTCAGGCTGAATGGAAAGCGCAACTGAGTGAAGCGAAATCTAAATTGAAAACCGCCGAACTCGCTTTGCTGCAGGCCAAAGAATTACCACAGACAGATAAGGAACGAGCTCCAAAATTGGAAGCGGCACAAAAACAGCTCACTCAACTTCAGGCTGAAATGAAATCTGCACGCAAACCAAGAGAGGAAACATCAACCACATACACCAGTTTGAGCCGCATATTCCCCCAACAGAGTACGGGAAAACGAGCCGCCCTCGCCCGCTGGATTGCCAATCGTGACAACCCTTTGACCGCGCGCGTTGCGGTGAATCACATCTGGATGAGGCACTTCGGTCAGCCAATTGTAAAATCAGTTTATAACTTTGGTCGTAGCGGCGATGCACCAACTCACCCCGAGTTAATCAACTGGCTGGCAGCGGAGTTTATGGATCACCACTGGAACATCAAACATCTGCATCGTCTGATTTTACTGAGTGAGACGTATCAGCGCAGTTCAAAAGGTGTTGCGCCCGAACACTCTAATCTCGCCAACGATCGCGATAACGTGTTGCTCTGGAAGTTTCCCACCAATCGTATGGAAGCAGAAGTAGTCCGTGACAGTATATTCTACGTGGCAAACGATCTGGATCTGCAGCTGTACGGCCAGGAAATCGAACAGAACCTGGGACTGACAACCAACCGACGAAGTCTATACTATTCGCATCATGGGGAAGCGAAAATGGAATTTCTGGAGTTATTTGACGGTGCCAGCGCCACCGACTGTTATCAGCGCAAGGCCAGTATTATGCCCCAGCAGGCACTTGCCTTAACAAACAGCGAGCTTTCGATTCGAAAGAGCCGCATGATTGCAACTCAACTCTGGTCTCGACTTGATAATGCAGACATCAGAAGCTTAACACCTGTAAACAAAAGTCAGACGTTCGTTCAAAGGGCGTTTGAATTGATCCTTTCTCGCCCTGCCACTGAAAATGAGCTCACTGCAGCAGTTCATTTTCTGTCTCGACAAGAACAGCTTTATTCCAAGTCCATCACCAATTCGACGCCTGCGCAGCAACAATCATTAAAGAGCGATTTCAGTTATCCTTCATCACAACCGACTGCACGTGCGCGCGAAAGTTTCGTGCAGGCGTTATTCAGTCATAATGATTTTGTCACGATCCGTTAACATCCACCAGAATCATCTGCTGTTAATAAAACAGGAATGAATTTATGAGACATCATTCTGCATCAATCCCCCCTCAATGTAATCGCATTCATCGCCGCAGCTTTCTGGCGGACCTTGGTTTCGGGGCAACCGGCATGGCGTTAAGCACTCTGCTGGAACGCGAAAAACATACACAAGCCGGCGATCCAAAAAATGGACCTCATTTTACACCAAAAGCGAAATCGGTTATCTGGGTCTTCCTATCCGGCGGCTACAGTCAGATGGAAACCTTTGATCCCAAACCGGAATTGAATAAAAACGGCGGAAAAACCTTTTCTGAAACGATCTATCCCGATCCGTTCAAAGATCCGCGATACCAGGAACGGGCGCGTTCCGTGGTACAGGTGACGCGTGAGCATTCCAAAATCATGCCAATGCAGATCGGATTTAAAAAGCAGGGAGAGTCCGGTATTGAAATCACCGACTGGTGGCCGCACCTCGCGACCTGCGTTGATGACATTTCATTTGTACGGTCCATGTATACGACCGATAACGACCATGCGGCTGAGTATCAGATTCATCATGGACGACACAAACTCGATCAGAAGGAACCGGTAATCGGTTCGTGGCTCAGTTATGGCTTAGGCAGTTTGAATCAAAACCTGCCGGAATATGTGTTTCTGGGCTCTTATACCGACACCCGCGTGAAAGAAAACTTTAATCCGGATTATCTTGGTCCCAAGTATATGGGAGTGGAATTGTCGCTGGACCCGAAAAACCCGCTCCCCTTCGGCACCCGTCCCAAAACCGTACTGGAACAGGAACAAGCCAACCAGTATGACTTTATCAATGAACTGAATCAACTTTCGTCCGTGGAATACCCCAGTGATGAGAAATTGCGTGCCCGTATCAATTCCTATGAACTGGCGTTTCGAATGCAAACCTCAGTGCCTGAAGTACTCGATCTGAAAGAAGAGACCCAGGAAACACAGAGCCTGTATGGTATCGATGACAAAGAAACGGACATCTATGGTCGTCGTCTTCTGGCAGCCCGTCGTCTTGCTGAGCGAGGTGTCCGTTTTACACAGGTCTATTTAAGCGATTACGGCGAGTGGGACTCACATCAGAATTTAAAGGAAAATCACACACGCTCCTGCAAGCGTGTCGACAAGCCGGTTGCCGGTCTCTTAAAAGACTTAAAACGACGTGGGATGTGGGATGATACGGTTGTTGTTTTCTGTACAGAATTTGGTCGAACACCGGCAGTTGAAAATCGTGGAAACGCGAAGATGCCCAGCGGTCGCGATCATCATCCGCATGGTTTCACGGTCTGGTTTGCCGGTGCAGGAATCAAACAGGGACACGTCCATGGCGCAACGGATGAACTCGGTTTTCATGCGGTCGAGTCGCCTCATTATGTGACTGATATCCATGCGACGTTGTATCACTTGCTGGGATTAGATCACCACAAACTGGATATCCCCGGCCGTAAACGTCTGGAAATTGACCATGGTAAACCAATTCTCGATATTATTACCTGATCGTTTTTAGGAATCGCGTCACGCTCATTCTGATTTTGTGAATCGATCGATCACGTTTCTGGAGACTCGAGAGACATTGTCATCCACCAGCATGGAAGTAATCCAGCAGATTGACCCCACAGAAAAGACTTCCCCTCCCGACGGGGTTTTGAAATGCACCATATCCGCGCCCCCCTGATCCGGATTGGTTCCCTGTGCTACCAGATGAACGGCGGGGGGCGAGCTGGCAGAAATTTTATCGGTCTCGTGACCAGACGCACCACCCGGAATTCGCATATGCTGGCTTTCGGTGCCAAACAGATCGTTTTGTTTTAATTCGGTTCCCTCAAAACACCAGTGTTGTTCATCGATGACCTGATAAGGGGCCCCCGTCATGATACCAGCAAATGAAAAGACGACCCCCAGCAGATTGGCCTCGGACTCCTGTCGCGCGTGATAGCGGCTTTCATAGGTCGACTCCGATTCCGGGATCGGCGGATCCATTGCGACACCGCACCATTTGGTACAATCCGTATTATGATAGACCACTCGATGGTCATCCAGAAATTCCACTTCACAATTCAAACCATTGCCTCCCAGATAGATGAGCCTCCCACCTGATTCAAATACCCAGGACTTCAAACGGTCATACATCTGCTTTGACCAGTATTCCGGATGCGAACTCAGAATCAGAACTTTATATTCATCTAGTGGAAGCTGCCCGAAATGAAATTGAGTTTCACTGTAATAATCGTAATCCAGTCCCTGCTCTTCCATCCAACCCAGGAGCCGCCACTCCGAATGCAACATGCCACAACCCATGCGGCTAAAAATAGGATCCCGGAGTTTCTCATTCAGGTCTATGTGTAAATAAGGTTGAGGACGCTCCAGGGACAATGGAGGATATTGTTCGACATAATAGGCCCCGAACGAAGGTTTGAGATAACGCCTGAGTTCCTGACGGCTGTTGACAACAGGCGTCGGTGGCAGTCCTTCCGGATTGAGATAATTACTGCGTCCACCAAAATTATTGTAGGCATTCCAGGTTAAATCACTGGCGAGAATTGCCACATCTGCTTGAGCTGTTTTCGGTGCGACGACCCAGGGATAGGTAAATACATCGCCCGATTTGTTACTCAAATGAAACATATACAACCCGGATTGTTCCGGTGCGGCTACCGTTTGCTTCTGTGTAACAGTTCGATAACCGACATTGTTCCAGTCCACCCCGTTCTGCGTGTAATCACCGTCCGGTGTTATCTGCAGATTCGCCAGAGGTGCATGATCGTCAAATGTGCCAATCCGCCGTACGTACTCTTTTTCTTTCCCGTACCGCCACAATTCCAGACTGTATTCAGAAGTCGAATGCACGCGGAACTCCGATGATTCTCCCGCGCTGACACACCGCGGCCAGGCAAATCCATATAGTTTCGTTGAAAGTAATCGAAACTGATAAACCTGACCCGATACCACCTGAAGCTGAACTCGCTTCGAGCAATGATCCCGATGCTGCAGGATCACTTCATAGGCACCAGCAGGAATATCTGCAATTACCGCTCCAGACGCGGTAGAATGCGTACTGAAAAATTGACCGCCCGCCTGAAACTCAACGGCAACATCGTAAAGCGCACGATAATTTTCATCGCTGACATATCCAATTAGCATAAGATCTATTCCGATAACGGGCGAGAATTGCTGTCGAGAAATAATGGAAGTAACAACATAAGATTAAGAAGGATGATCCACATATTTTTTCGCAATTTTGACAGCCAGACCGCCGCCTTCATAGTAACCCATCGAGACTTCCGCCACATGCGTCAGGAGATCGTAAGCCCGCCAGCGATTCCAGCCATGCTCGGCTTCCATCCAGAGAATCATCTGAGCGAATGCTTCGGCAGTGGCACGCTCCATCGGAGTCCCACTGGCGACGGTGATTATCTCCTCAGGCGATTCAATCCGCGGCCCGGCAATGGTTTTGCCTTTCACAAGCTTAATGGTCAAAGTCGTTTGAGATGCCATCTCCAGACCGGTCGCAGACAATTCCCCCTGCCCCATAGCCGCATGAGCATCCCCCAGATAAAGCAAAGCTCCTGCCACAAATACAGGAAGATAAAGCGTGTTCCCCTCAGTAACTTCGCGGATATCCATGTTCCCGCCATAGGGCCCCGCTGGCATCGTACTGGGCATCCCATAAGCGGGCGTTGTGCCTATACAGCCCAGCATGGGCTGATAGGGGATTTTGATGTGTTCACTCCAGTAAACAAACCCGTCCCGAATCGGACAAACATGCGCCCCATCCGGGACATCAGTCCCCAGCCATTGACAGAGTTGTTTCGGATTGCCCGTGTAAGTCGCACATTGTCCATCGCGAGACTCGATTGATTCGATTTTGATTGCAAGCATATCGCCGGGCTCTGCCTGTTCGATATAAATAGGCCCCGTCACCGGATTGCTGAACGGTACTTGTGCTTTATCTCTGCGATCGCCGACCTTACGGATCTGCCCGGAAAGTGCATCTTCCGTTTCGACACGAATCGATTCGCCAGATTCGATCCTGATACGCGGGCCCTGAAAGCGATTAAATTCATAATTAAATGAACCGAAAGAAAGCTGTTTCATGCCAGGCCCCTGTTTCGAGATCTATCAACTTGCGCAGATTTGGTGAATACTCAATCTAGTTGGGATTGCAGCCACTGCTGCAGAATCTCTTCTGCGTTTGCTGTTTGATCCGGTTTCCGGTCGACAAGAGTCAAATCCTGGCCACTGACCAATCGTCGCGTCAGTTGATCAGACTCAGGTTGCGGATGGGAAGAGTCGAAGACATCCGGATGAAACACGACACAATCCCAGCCGCCTGTCCCGAAGTTAAGCGAGTAGTTCATTGTCCAGATAGAACAGTGAAGGAAGTCTTCCTGCGAATCGACTTTAGCGCTTCGTGGAATCGCCAGCAGAACCAGATCCGGCTTTTGAGCGCGTATCATTGTTTTCGCATCGGCTTCGATCTGACTGTACGTCTTGCCTTCCGTCTTCCAGCTCGTGACGACCAGTTGCGCTTCAGGGGCTATTTTTTTCATGGCTGACTGAATCATCTCATCCAGTGGCTCCATCGCAATGATCTGAATTGGTTGTTTTTTCTCCAATAGCGACTTTGTGCGCGGAATAGCAGGCGCTGGCGGTGCGACATCTGCCAGTGAAACAATTTTTCCCGTAATCGATTCTGCAATCAGTTCCGCCATTTTTTTGTGACCAGCCATATTGGGATGAATTTCATCGCTCATCATCAATCGCCATGCCAGTGCATCCTGATCCCGCAATGCAGTCAGTTTTTGATAGTTATCACAAACAGGCACCTGCATTTCACTGCCGACTTCTCTGACCACTTCGCAATATTTGATTAGTTTTTCTGCTGGTCGCCCCTGGGTCGTGATCACGGCATTTGGCGTACACAGCAGCACCTCGGCCCCCGCCTCATGACATTGGCTGATAATAGAACAAAGATTGTCCCGGTATTGTTCCAGTGGAACGCGGGTCATGTCATTCAGCCCGAACATCACTGTTACCAGATCGGGCTGCTGTTTCAGCACATCCTGATCGATCCGTGCCAACGCATTGACAGTCGTATGTCCGCTGATACCTGCGTTAACCATTGTCAGATCGGCTTCAGGGACCGCCTGCTTTAGGGCAATCCCCAGCATGTCCGTATAAGCGCGACGGCTGCCCGTATGATAATAGACACCGGTAACGCTGTCCCCGAAACAGACTATTTTGACTGGTTTTCCGGATTTCAGTTTTTCAACTGTTTTAGGAAGTCCCGACTGCTGATCCATGTTTTTGCCAGATTCCTTAAACCAGTCTCTGGGAACATCCAATGTCCAGACTTCACTGTTCAGCGGCTGGGCATGTCCGCCTGCCAGCCAGATTTTATCCTGAAAAACAAACGCCGAATGCTCGTGCCGTGCTTTCCAGACGACATCTGATTTCAGTTCGGTCCAGTTCTTACCATCTTCTGAATACCAGGCATCATTTTTGTTTTTTGCAGGATTGTTCGACCAGCCGCCAATAACCCAGATCCGGTCTCGATAAACCACCGACGAAAACCAAAGACGTTCATGCCAGGGGGCTTTGGCTGTTTCTTCTGTCCAATGAATCCCATCTTCAGAACTCCAGACATCATTCGTCGCATGATATTCCGGTGTATAATTGCCGCCACCGAATACATAGATTTTTCCATTCAGTACGGCTGCCTGATGGTATGCACGTGGTGACCAGCCGGCATCGGCTGTGGCCAGCTTCCATTCTTTGCCGTCAGAAGAAGACCAGACATCATTTTTCAGACTTTTATCGTCACCAAAATAATAGTTTTCTGTCCCGCCCAGCAACCACATTTTCCCCTTGAATTCTACAAGTGCCGCCGCCAGACGAGGGGTCCACTCTGCCTCTTTCGTAGCCTGATCCCACTGCTTGCCGTCAACTGAAGACCAGACCTGGTTTCCAGCGGAATGCCCTTCCAACCTGCCGTTATACCAGCCCCCCATCAGCCACATTTTGTCTTTAAAGGCAATCGTCATCGGCAGGTCACTGTGGATCCAGGGAGCCTGTTTCGTGACGAGATTCCAGGTTTTTCCATCAGAGGAATTCCACACATCGCGCGGCGGCGCTTCGTAGGAATTGAACCAGCCCCCAAAAATCCACAGTTGATCTTTGAAGACAAGTTCGCCTTGTGAATCGCGTGGCTGCCAGCCGGCCTTCTCTGTAACTTGAACCCAGTTCAGTTTCTTCTCCTCAGCGAAGAGAGAAGTAAACGCCATCAAGAGGAAAATTGCGATCAGGAGGGACTGTCGAATCATGATAGCTCCACGTGTTGAATGTCTTGGATGAAAGAATCATGCGAGGGACTAAGATAAACAGGTTTCGTAATTAATACTACGATACCTGTTTTTTTCACGAAGTTGCAAGCGTTTACTGCCCACAAGCAATGACTCAGGCAATAAAAAAGAGTTGCTTCACACGATCTGCAAATCCTGTTTTGAGCAAAACTCTGCCTGGCAGGCGCAGACCTGGGACTGGGAGATAGAGCGCGCATTATCGAGACAGCTGACCATCGAAATCGTTAATCTGCCAGTTTAGAATTGATGACCGGGCTGAGGCCCCTCTTTGGTCAGGGTTAATATTTCGGGACCTGCTTCAGTCATGAGAATCGTATGCTCAAACTGTGCAGATAACTTCTTGTCTTTGGTGCGCACTGTCCAACCATCAATGCGGTCTTCGACTGTTTTCCAGGTACCAGCATTCAACATCGGTTCGATCGTAAAACACATACCAGGTAACAGGAGATCACGCTCTGAACCGGAAACCGGATAGTGCGGGATTCCCGGATCAGTATGGAATTCCCGGCCTATGCCATGACCTTGATACTGGCGCACAACACCGTAGCCCAATTCAGTGGCATAGTCATAGATCGCTTCACCAATTTCGAGAACACTGGATCCGGGGTGAATTGCCTTGATCGCCAGAAACAGCGAATCAAACGTCACTTGCACCAGCTTGCGTGCTTCGTCCGAGACTTGTCCCACCAGAAATGTCTCTGATTGATCTCCGTACCAGCCATCAACGATACTGGTAATGTCGACATTCACGATGTCCCCTTCTTTGAGAACGGTATCATCGGGTATGCCGTGACAAACGACTTCGTTGATGCTGATGCAACAACTTTTGGGAAACCCCATGTATCCCAAAGTTGCCGGGGTATGCCCATGGGAAACGGTATATTCATGAACGACTTGATTGATTTCATCTGTTGTAACGCCCGGTTTTACAAACGGACGTAAATGATCCATCAATTGTGCATTAAACTGAGACGCGATTCTTAATCGTTCCCATTCGAATGGTTTGTAAATAATTGGATTTCCGGACAAAATAACCGCCTCTATATAATTTTCAGCACCAAACTGCTAATAATCCAGTATAGCATACTAAGCAGCTTTTGTTTCGATCAATCGAAATGACAGACACCTCAGTTTTTGCCATTTACGTACTCATAATCAATGAAATCATGACTCACAGTAAAGTTAACTATGAGACTTGCGTTCATTTTTAATTCATAGAATAATCAAACTGATAAAGAATTCCTATGGTCGGAAAGCATTCTAAAGGAAAGAAAAACAAGCCCCTCCTGGGAAACCACCAGAAGTGCTGGATCTGGGGCAGGAATGCAGTCATGGAAACATTATCAGCAGGTTTCTGGCCGATCTGGGAATTGCATTTATCAGATCAGTTAAAAGCAGTCGAGATGTCTCAGGCTGAACAGCGTGCGAAACAATTATCCATTCCGGTTTTCATCACATCAGAAAGTGATCTTACTCAAAAATGTCGCGCAACTGATCACCAGGGAATGATTGCGAAAATGGCTCCCTTCCCCTATTCCTCTGCGCAGGAAATGATTCAGCAACGAATCACATCGCCACTCTACTTAATTCTGGACCGCATTCAGGACCCCTACAATTTCGGTGCGATCATTCGCTCTGCTGAAATACTGGGTGCGCATGGCATTTTCACCGGAACGGATGAACAATGTGAAGTAAACAGCCTCGCCTGCCGCACGTCGGCCGGTGCAGTGAACCGTATCCCGATTGCAGAAGTCTCCGATCTCGTAGAACTCTGTCGCAAGTTGAAACAGGCAGGAATTTTCGTCGTAGGAACGGCGATGCACGCTCCCGACATCCTTTCGAATTATGACTTTCACCAACCGACGGCCATCGTCGTGGGAAATGAAGGCTCCGGCATCAGTCAGGAGTTAATCGAAACCTGTTCTCATCTGGTCCGAATTCCACAGCAGGGGAAAACAGAATCGTTGAACGTCGCAATCTCTGCCAGTATTCTGCTGTATGAAGCCAGTCGGCAGCGCGACTTCAGTTAGTACGGCATCCGATCAGCGTCCTGACCATTAACTTGCTGGAGTCGCAGAACCGGGTGTCTCTTCTTCTTCAATCGCCGGTTTTGAACCCTGCAACCATTCACTCATTTTCTGAATAATCACATACATCACGGGAACCATAAATACACCAAAGAATGTGGCAGCAGTCAGTCCTGCGACCACTGCTGTTCCCAATGCCTGTCGGCTGGCTGCACCGGCTCCCGCTGCAATTGCCAGAGGTACTGCGCCCAGAATCGCACTGATGGCTGTCATCAGAATGGGACGAAACCGGAGATGGCAGGCTTCGACCGCTGCATCCGTGATCGATTTTCCCGCTTCCCGCTGGAGCTTGGCAAATTCCACAATCAGAATCGCGTTTTTACTGGCTAACGCGATCAGTAAAACAAAACCGACCTGAGTGTAGATATTATTATCCAGCCCACGCAGCATCGTGGCAAAAATCGCACCGAAGATCCCCAAGGGTACAGACAGAATTACCGATAGTGGAATCGTCCAGCTTTCATATTGGGCACATAAAAACAGATAGACAAAAACCAGCGCCATCGCAAAGATGAAAGGTGCCATATTGCCGGCTTCAATCTGCTGGTAAGAAATTCCCGTCCATTCATAACCAAACCCTTCCGGCAGAATTTCATCAGAAAGTTCCTCCATCCGCGTGATCGCCTGCCCTGAACTGTATCCGGGAGCCGGATTTCCGGTAATCGAGGCGGTCGGATATAAATTATAATGATCGACCTCTTGTGGGCCGGCAGAGTTATTGACTTTGATCAAGGTATGCAGCGGCACCATGCTTCCTCTGCGGTCTCGGACTTTCAGCCGCGTGATATCTTCTACTTTGTTTCGATAGTCCTCATCAGCCTGAACCATGACTTTGAAGACACGATTAAAAATGTTGAAGTCGTTTACATACGTAGAACCTAATTCCGCCTGCAATGTATCAAAGATGGAATCGAGGGGGACTCCCATTTTGATTGCTTTCTCACGATCAATATCCAGATAGATCTGGGGCACCGTGGCACTAAAACTGGTATTCAATCCTGATAACACCGGATCTGAATTTCCGCGGTCCATTAAATCAGTGACTGCCATCTGTAAAACATCAGATCCGGCAGAACCACGATCCTGGATCTGTATTTGAAATCCCCCTGCATTCCCCAACCCTTGAATTGCCGGAGGTATGAATGGAAAAGAGATCGATTCCTGAATTTGAGCCAGAGTGACATGCAGTCGACGGACCAGTGCGAACACATGTAAATCAGGAGCTTTTCGCTTGTCCCAGTTTTCCAGCGCGATAATCGTCGTTGAATAGTTGGAAGCATTCGAATTATTCAAAATCGAAAAGCCCCCCATCGTAATCACATGGGTTGCAGAAGGAAGATCGGCGGCGATCTTGTTGATCCGATTTTGAACTACACGGGTTCTGTTTAAGGATGCACCATCGGGTAACTGAGTGTTTATGAAAATATACCCCTGATCTTCATCGGGCAAAAAACCACCAGGAACCGACATGAACCCGACTCCCGTTGCTCCAAAAATGACAAGCAAGGGAATGAGCATAATGAAAGCACGTCTGACGAATGTCTTCACTAATTTCATATAAATATTCAAAGAACCATCAAAGCCCCAGTTAAAAATGCGAAAGAAGAAACCCTGTCTTTCGTGAGTCTGACGTAACATGATGCCACACATCGCCGGACTGAGCGTTAATGCACAGATAGATGAAAACAGAGTTGCGATCGAGATTGTTAAAGCAAATTGACGATACAAGCGACCGGTAATTCCAGGCAGCACCATTGTCGGTACAAAAACCGCCAATAACACCAGCGTCGTCGCAACCACGGGGCCAGTGATTTCGAGCATCGCCAGTTCCGTTGCTTTTTTCGGAGAACATTTTTGAGTATCCAGGATACGCGTGACGTTTTCGACCACCACAATGGCATCGTCGACCACAATCCCGATGACAAGTACAATTCCAAATAATGACAGTGTATTGATCGTATAACCCATCGCGAGCATCACCGCCATTGTTCCCAACAGGGAAACAGGGATGGTGACAGCGGGAATTAATGTGGCTCTGAAATCCTGCAGAAAAACGAAAATCGTGATGAACACAAGCCCGAGCGCGATAAATAATGTCTTAACCACTTCCTCAATCGAAGCCGTGACAAATTCGGTTGAGTCGTAAGGAATGGAGTAATCAAGACCTTTGGGAAAATCTTTAGAGAGACGTTCCAGCAGCTTTTTGGATTGTTCTGCCACATCCAGGGCATTCGCTCCCGGTAACTGATAAACGGCAATCAACGCAGCCGGCTTACCATCTAACTGAGAATAACCGTCGTAACTCTGCGCCCCTAGTTCCACTCGGGCCACATCTTTAATTTGAGTAATTTGTCCATCTTCACCTGTCTTGATGATGATATTGGCAAATTCTTTCGGGTCTGATAATCGTCCCAATGTTGTGACTGTTAACTGGAAATCCTGATTTTCGGGATTGGGCTCCTGACCAATCTGACCTGCCGCCACCTGCACATTCTGTTGCCGCAGCGCATCGACCACATCAGTCGTGGTTATGTTGCGTGTGTCGAGCTGATTCGGATTCAGCCAGATACGCATGCCAAAATCCAGGGCATTAATTACTGTGACGTCACTGACCCCATTAATTCGCTTCAACTCATCATTAATATTGATCGACGCATAATTACTGAGATAGAGGCCGTCAAAAGTCTCTTCAGGAGAATTCAAGGCAATCAGCAAAGTCATACTGGTCGATTTCTTCTGAGTGGTCACCCCTTCGCGCTTTACATCCTCCGGCAAAGTTGGATTCGCAATCGCCACCCGGTTCTGAACCAGTACGTTTGCCATATCCAGGTCGGTCCCAACATCAAACGTCACCGTTAATGTCATGTTTCCGTCACTGGTGCTGCTGGATGACATATAAAGCATGTCTTCCACTCCATTCACCTGTTCTTCAATGGGAGTTGCTACGGTATCTGCAACTACCTGCGCATCAGCGCCCCGATAAGTCGCAGTGACAGCAACTGTCGGAGGTGTAATATCCGGAAACAATTCCACCGGTAACAAGGGGAGCGCGATGGCGCCGACAATGGCAATCACAATGGAAATCACACTGGCAAAAATAGGATGGTAGATAAAAAACCGGGAAAACATTGTCGTCCGTTTCGTAATAAAATATCGATAAACGATTGAATGTAAAAAGAAGCGTCTCGTTAAATCATCCGCCTATTTTGCAGCGGATCCCGGTTTTGTTGTGCTTTCGCTGGCTGCAGATTCAGATGGCTTTTTCTGCGAGGCTTCCTTCTCTGATGACGACTTATTCGTAATTGTCACCGGACGACCGGGACGGGCACGCTGGATACCTTCATAAATATATTTTTCACCAGGCTTGATCCCTTTTAAAATTACCCGCATGTTGTTTTCCAGCTGCCCCATCTCAACCGGACGTTTTTCCACAATGTTATCTTTGCCTACAATCAGCAGATATTTTCCTGCCAGATCTGTCCCAATGGCAATATCGTACACCAGAACTGCGCCTGGAATAGGATCGCCTGGAACACGTACCCGCACATAAACACCGGGATAAAGTAACCCCTGTTTATTCTGAAGAATGGCTCGTAGCTGAACTGTACCCGTACCAGGGTCTACTTTGTTATTGACGAAATCGAGTGTGCCTTTATGCGGGTAATCCTCTTCGTCTGACAAGCCCACATTTACTTTGAGCGGGTCAGGCCCTCCCGGTGTCTTTTTCTTTTTCAAGGCCTCCAGGAGTAACCGCTCGCTGGCATCAAAATAAACATAGATGGGGTCCATCGTCACAATGGTTGTCAGCAGCGTATTTTCCCCTGATCCAACCAGGTTACCCGCATCAACCAGCGTCCGACTGATGGTACCGGTGATGGGAGCACTGATCCTGGTATAATTCAGGTTGATTGTTGCTTGTTCAATCTCAGCTTTTGACCCCATGACACTGGCTTGCGCTTTATCGCGTTGTGCAGTCGCATCATTCACATCTTGTGGTGTCACAGCCTGTTTTTTTAGTAGAATCAAGTTTCGATCCAGAGTCGCCTGTGCATCGATTAATCCTGCTTCGCTGGCTTTCAACGCCGCTTCAGCTTTATCTAACGTTGCCTGATATTGATCACGTTGAATTTGAAATAATAACTGTCCTTCCTTCACGGTATCGGAAGGTTTAAAGTCTACTTTTTCAAGAATTCCATCTGCGCGTGCCCTGATATCAACTGAAGCCACCGATGCCAATGTCCCAGTGAAATCCTGATTGAATATCACAGTTTTTTGGACCGGTTCGGCCACTGTCACTGCAGGCGGTTTCATCGGGGCAGGAGGCGGTGGCTGATTACAACCTGAGGTGATCATTAAAAGAGATAGTAAACCACTAAATGTCAGATAACAAAACCTTGTGGGCAATTCGTTCACAACTCTCCCTTTAATATCATACAAGACAGATTTGTCTTTAAGAATCGATGAATCTTAACAACTCCAATTCACTTTGCTTGGAGTTACAGGCATACTACAAACAAAATCACTGGAATTGCAATTCTCATTTCCTGGAAAACGAGATTGGATCGAAAGATGCATGAATCTTCACTCTTACCTGCAACATGGGATGTTCCTGCAGATTTTATCGATCGACTTGGTAAACAGGTGGGCCGTCAACGGACCATGATAGCAGAAGGCCATCTGTTGATTATTCTTCACGCTCCCCCCAGTCCCGAGGACATGTACCGCAAAGGTCGTTTTTTCTGGAGACAACCTGATGCAACCTGGCAAAGCTCCGAATTTAAAGGGGGGCCCGATGCCTTGAATCAACATCTTGATGAGTATCAACAACTCTTGGAAGACTTTGACGAAAAAGTAGATCAGGCAATCAACTCAAGGGAATATCTAGAAGTCTTGAACCACCTGGGCCCGGTATATCGCGCTTTATGCCACACAACTCAGGCATTGCAAGTGGCGCGCGAAGCGATTCCCAAAGATAAATTCCTCATTGATTACCGAGATAGCGCTTATCGGCTCGAACGGATCGCGGAATTATTGATCGAAGATGCTAAAAATGCATTGGAATATATCGTCGTGAAACAGGCAGAAGAACAGGCTCAGGTTTCTGCCCGCATTGAACTGTCGACGCATCGCTTGAATCTACTAATTGCCTACTTTTTCCCAATTGCCACACTCAGTACCATTTTCGGGTCGAATTTTCGACACGGATTTGAACATTACATGATGCCTTATCCGTTCTGGATCATGGTCGGAGCCGGCCTGGTATTGGGATTTGTCATTCATTTATTTTTGATGAAAGGTCCGGTGAGAAAAAAAACATAATTACGTTTCGCTGAGTTGGCTTTTTGTCCAGCCCGTTTTAAACCCGCACAACGTTTTCAGCATTTGTTTTCGCAGTAGCGGTATCTGGCTCATCACCGGTAAGAAAATGTCACGCCCCCAGCCTTTGATGGCTCCGTCTGATTGAAAAAAGGGCGTTAACCAACGCGTCATCTGCTGATAATAGCGGATTTTATTCTTCCGCAGAGTCTCGTAACGTAAACAGGCCGAATAAAAATCTGTTTCCTGTTTGAGGCACTCTGAAAAAGTCCACACATCCTCTAAAGCAAGATTGGCCCCCTGCCCGAGATGAGGACTTGTGGGGTGGGCTGCATCACCCAGAAATAGAATGCGATCTGCCCACCAGGATTTCATCGAAACACTACGATACGTTGCAAACGTCAACTCTTCGAACGAATTGATGCGCGATACCAACTCCTCTGACAACGGACAAAGTTCCAGAACATCTCTTTTCCAGACTTCGATTCCCTGTCGTTGATAATTTTCAAACTGTGAAGCGGTCAGTCCCCAGAAGAAACTGCATTTAGAGTTGCCAATCGGTAAGAGCCCGGTCAGTTTTTTTGTTCCTTCTACGACTTGAAATAATCTGTCAGTCACGGCAGTGCAATCACCGGTTGTCCAGAGAGCCCCGTATTCATACTCGACAATTTGATGTGGAATACCAGAAGCACTTCTGAGAGCGGAGCGAGCCCCATCCGTAGCCAGAACAAAATCGTAGGGTTCTGTAGGCGCGTGCGCTTCGAGTTCCAGAGAGACTCCTGCTTTCGAAACATGGTATCCCGTAAGCTTCGCATTTTCTCGAAGCACTGCTCCCGCTCGTTTCGCTAAAGTGAGCAATGTACTAAATAACAGACCCCGATGGACGCCCAGGCCGTAGAGATCGGATCTTAGATTCTGGTATTCCAACTGAATCAGCCGCTTGCCGGAGTGCTTGAGCGCTTCAATAAAATTCAGTGGAGCTGACTGTTGATAAATGTCTTCATAAATCCCCAGAGATTTCAGAACCGCTTGACCAATCGGCTGGATCAGGATCCCGGCTCCGACAGGACCACAGTGCACTGCCTGCTCATAAATAGTGACTTCGTGCCCCTGTCGTGAAAGCAGATATCCTGCCGCAGTTCCCGCGATACCACATCCTGCAATTGCAATTTTCATAAAACCAACTCGATCAAAGCGGAGTTATTATCTATCGGCGATTCGAAGAAGAATAAATCCCGTTCATAGCGAAAAGCGGGGTTTCTGAGAAGCCGGGATTCTCTTTCTGAGTGTCACTTTCATTTCTCGCAATGATTGCCTATCTTAAATAAAGTCATGCTGATATGTGGAACCCAGTGCTCAAATGCAAAAATACTTTCCAGGAGCTTCAACCATGAGAATTGCGACGGGCGGCGTCCTACACGAAACAAGTACCTATTCTTCGCTTCCCACGACTCTGAATGATTTTATCAATGATCGTGGTTTATTTCGTGGTCAGGAAATCATGGAAACGTTTCCGGGGGCGAATGTCTGCATTGGTGGTTTTATAGATGGCGCCAAAAAAAATGGTTTTGAGTTAATTCCCCTGTTATGGACGTTTGCATTTCCGAGCGGCTTAATCGAGCGAAAAGCTTACGATGGCCTACTGGAGGAATTTCTAAATCGACTCAAAGAGGCAGAAGAAACAGGAGGCCCTGTTGACGGAGTATTACTTGATCTTCACGGAGCCATGGTGGTTGATGGCATCGAGGACGGAGACGGGCATTTCATATCCAAAGTGCGGGAATACATTGGTCCCGATCGACCGATTCTGGTCACCCCGGACATGCATGGCAACCATACCCCACTGCGTGTGCAGCAGGCGACTGCTATTTTAGGATACGATACCTATCCGCATATCGATATGAATGAACGTGGTCAGGAAGCAGCTGATCTGATTGTGCGTATCATTCAAGGCGAAGTGAAGCCGGTGATGACTCTACATCAGATTCCTTTGTTCTGGAGTACCGCTTGCCAGGTCACCGCTCATCAACCGATGAAAGAAGTGATGGACTATGCGCATGAAATCGAATCGCGCCCCGGCATTTTAAGCGTCACGGTTTCCACCGGTTTTCCCTGGGCAGACGTCCCCGATGTGGGACCATCCATTATTGTTGTCGCCGATGATGACCAGGATCTGGCGGATAAAACGGCGGAGGAATTCAGTTCCTGGATCTGGGAACGTCGTCGGCGCTGGTACAAACTGCCGTTTTCCGTCAAGGATGCGATCAAGCAGGGGCAGGAAATCGGCAAGTTCCCCATCATCCTTGCCGATCATGCAGATAATACCGGAGGTGGCACGGCCGGTGATTCCACGGAAATCCTGCAGACGTTTCTCGATCAGAAATTAGAGAAGGCGTTGATTTTGTATATCGTCGATCCCGAAGTGGTTGCTTTGGCTCAAAAAGCCGGCGTAGGTGGAATCATTGAAACGGAAGTCGGCGGCAAATCGCATCCTGTTCAAGGGCCGCCGGTCAAGATGAAGGCGGAAGTCAAAGCGCTTTCAGAAGGGAAATTCAAATATGACGGCCCCATGTATGCCGGTCTGACGGGGAACATGGGACCTTCTGCCTGGATTCAACAGGATGGAATCTCAGTGGTTGTTGTAACGGCCCGGGAGCAACCCTTCGGGCCTGCCTTCGCTAAAACACTGGGCATAAACTGTGAATCGATGCATTATATTTCGGTCAAATCCTCGGCTCATTTTCGTGCCAGTTTTGAGCCGTTCGCCGGTTCGATCTTTAATGTGGAAGCGAAAGCGATTCATACACATGATTTCGGCAAACTCAATCACCAGCGTAGAACGAGAGATTTTTACCCGGTGGAAATTCCTTACGAGTCCGCTCCAGAGATTTAGCCGGTGTTCCGGTTTCCTTAACGTTTTAATGCGACTGGAACGCGTCTCATTGAATAAAAGCCGCCCTGGTTAAGTGCGATGCGCTCTGGAAACCATAATCTGCATGCTCTCAGGTTGGCCCGTAAGCGGGTTAACCTTTGACTTTAAAACCGATGGCTTTCAGCGTTTCACGCACGCGATCCAGTTGATCCCCTTGAATCTCCAGCTCATCTCCCTGCAGGGAGCCGCCGGCGCCACATTGGGATTTCAAATGTTTCAATAACTCCGGAAGGTCATTTCCCTCAAGGGGCAAACCACGAACTACTGTCACACGTTTTCCCCTCTTGCGTTTTTCGATCGCCAGCCGGGCGGTTTGCTGCGCGGGGGGAATTCGAAAAGCAGGTTCGGGCGGACAGATGCATTCTTCTTCCAGTTGAGCGCACTTCTCACAACGTGGCGGTCGATCAAAGGGAGTTCCTTCAAATAATCGCATACTCTACACCCTCTTATTAAGCACGTGCATCCAGTTCTTCCCAGCGTTTCAGAAGCGACTCCAGTTCCTGCTGGATCGCTTCGACGCGCGATGTCGCTACGGTAATGATCTCATTCGACTGTTTAAAAAAGTCCGGAGAAGCCATCGTGGTATGCAATTGAGTCTGTTCATTCTCCAGCTCCTCAATGGAGTGTGGAAGTTGCTCCAGCTCGCGCTGCTCCTTGAAACTTAACTTTGCCACTTTGGGAGTTTTAACAGACTTTTCTTCGATTCTCCCTTTCGCCCCGTTGGTATTTTTTTGAGTGGCCCGGCCGTATTCCGACTGCAACAGATAATCATCATATCCGCCGGCGTACTCTTTAACTTGACCATCTTCTTCAAAAACCAGTGTCGCCGTCACGACGTTATTGAGAAAGGCACGGTCGTGGCTCACCAGCAATAGCGTTCCCGGATGATTACTGATTAGCTCTTCAAGCAACTCCAATGTTTCTGCATCCAGATCATTCGTTGGTTCGTCAAAAATCATCAAATTGGTCGGCCGCTTGAATAATTTTGCGAGCAACAACCGATTCCGTTCGCCGCCTGAAAGAAAACGGGCTGGTCTGCGTGCACGTTCCGGCGTGAACAGAAAATCCTGCAGATAACCGTAAATATGTTTAGGCTTGCCGTTTATTTCGAGTGTCTCTTGACCTTCGCCGACATTTTCAACAACCGTTTTCTCTTCATCGATCTGTTCCCTGAGCTGATCGAAATACAGAATTTCCAGATTTGTTCCCAGCCGTATCGTACCGGTATCCGGTTTGAGTTCGCCCAGAAGCAGCTTGAGCAGTGTTGTTTTGCCGGCACCATTTCTGCCAATGATGCCAACCTTGTCGCCACGCATAATCAACGTGTTAAAATCGTGAATCACCGTTTCCGAATCATAGGAAAATGAAACGTCCTTGGCTTCAACGACTAGTTGCCCTGAACGGCTGGCGTTTGCCACCTGCATGTTAACGTTGCCAACTTTATCCCGACGCTGGCTGCGTTCCTCACGGAGTTTCTTAAGTGCTCGAACGCGGCCTTCATTTCGCGTACGTCTAGCCTTGATACCTTTTCTGATCCAGATTTCTTCTTCAGCCAGTTTTTTGTCAAACAAGGCATTCTGTTTTTCTTCCGATTCCAGAAATGCCTCTTTCCGTTGGAGAAACGTGTCATAATCGCAGGTCCAGTCGTAGATATGACCACGATCAATTTCGACAATCCGTGTCGCCAGCGCCTGCAAAAACATCCGGTCGTGAGTTACAAACAATAAGGTTCCAGAATACGTTTGCAGAAACTGCTCCAGCCACCTGATCGAAGGAATATCCAGATGGTTCGTCGGTTCGTCCAGTAATAAGATATCGGGAGCCTGCACAATCGAACGAGCTAACAGCACACGGCGTTTCATTCCGGATGACAACGAGTCAAATGTGACATCTCCCTGCAGATTCATACGTGCCAGTATTTGCTCGACCGCATGTTCAACTTCCCATTCATGTTCGTAAAAGAGGGCTGCTTCTTCCGCCACGTAATCATGAACTTTTTGCGAGCATCCTGAAGGGACTTCCTGCACCAGCCTGGCAACTCGCAGATCCTTCTCACGTTTTAACTGGCCCTCTTCGGGGTCGAGTTCGCCTGCAAGAATTTTCATCAGCGTCGATTTGCCGGCCCCATTTCTCCCTAACAGACCGATTCGCTCACCCGCATTAATTTCAAGGTTGATTTCATCTAATAAAGGAGCGCCCCCCCAGCCAAATGAAACCTGATTCAAACTCAACAATGACATAACGCGATACTTCCGGTCATACTCATATAAAAAAACCCGACTGTGAAAGTCGGGAATGATTCGAAGACTGGCATAGTATGTTCAACCGACCGGAAATCTGCAATGCTCGTGCCTCTCAACGAGTCATTGAACCAGACGTTCTTTGAAAATAAACGCTTCGGTCAGGATTTATGACCGGGAACGACCTGTCAGCAGGCCCAGAATGGCAACAAATATCGACGCTCCAATGATGGACCAGACAATCGGATAATCCCTGCCACCAAATGAAATCGCAAATATTTCGGGAAGCTCCAGCAGACCTGCTATTTTACTTCCCAACAGTGCACCGATAAATCCCAGAGCAATTGAAACCAGGCACCCCCCGCGGGTATAACCCGCCAGTCCCCGCGCAATGCTCCCGCAAATACCAGCGACGATCAGCAGGATGACCAATTCTGTTAAATTCATGAGTTGCCTTTAATTTCGTTTACGCTCTCGGGTGAGTGTTTGAAGTTGATTCAAAAGTGTTAGTGATCAATCTACGTATGAATACTCTAAGTCAGGAATGTCTGTCTGTCCAGACATACTTTTCAGTCGCTGCATGAGTATTCGCAGACGTCCTTAAAACATTGTCACATTTCCGGATGTTTATCCGAAATACTCGCCTCTTGCCTGGGTTTTTGTTAGCATAATCAGGGGATCATTGATTCCACCCGTTTGATTCAACTGAAAGCCACTCATGCATCTTTGGAGAGATATACATCGTGCGCTCATTATTTCTGCTTTTATCAATTCCTGTTCTGCTGCTTCCGATACCCGGTATCACAAATATCTGTCCAGCAGAGGAAACTTCCCAACAGAACGATCCTGCGCTCGAAACGCCACCGGTGAATACCGATCCAGGAGAAGATTATGCAGATAAGACCCGTCTCTTTCAGGGCATTCCGGGCATGGAGCGTTCAGCCAAGGGCCGTCTCTGGGCACTCTGGTACGCAGGAGGAACCGGTGAAGGCGAGTTAAACTATGTCACTCTGGTCACCAGCGAAGACGATGGGAAAACCTGGTCGGGACCGAAACTGGTGATTGATCCTCCTGGCCCCGTGCGTGCTTATGACCCTGCCATCTGGCACGATCCCAGCGGCCGACTCTGGGTCTTCTGGGCTCAATCATACCGCTGGTGGGATGGTCGGAGTGGCGTCTGGGCTATCACAACTGATGAATCGGACAAGGAAAATCCCAAGTGGAGCAAACCACGGCGACTTTGTAACGGCATCATGATGAATAAACCTACGGTCCTTTCGAACGGTGACTGGTTATTGCCCGTTGCCATCTGGAAGCAGAAAGCCAAGGACTCGATTGAGCATCGTTTTGATTTACCTGAAGAACGAGGGGGAAATATTTTCATATCAACGGATAAAGGGAAGTCGTTTCAACTCCTTGGACAAACCGATGTTCCTCAGAGAACATTTGACGAACACATGATCGTCGAACGAAAGGACAAAAGTCTCTGGACTCTGGTCAGAACCAGTTATGGAATCGGAGAATCCATTTCCACTGATGGGGGCAAAACCTGGTCAGCGGGTAAAGAATCATCCATCCCCCATATCAATGCCCGCTTTTTCATTCGCAGATTAAACTCCGGAAATTTACTACTGGTCAAACACAATCCCAAAAACGGAAAAACGCGCAGCGACCTGACCGCTTATCTCTCCGCCGACGAGGGAAAAACCTGGCAGGGAGGCCTGCTGCTGGACGAACGACCGGGTGTTTCTTATCCCGATGGAGTTCAAAGCGATGACGGTACGATTTATATCATTTACGATTACTCACGTACCGGTGATAAAAAGATCCTGATGGCCACTTTCAAGGAAGACGATATTCTCGCAGGAAAACCAGTATCCGATAAAGTCCGTCAACGGGTACTCATCAATCAGGCCACCGGTCAGAAGAAGCAACCTGTAAAAACAGAGTAATACAATACTGACGCGACCAAAGTCGGGTGGCGAACTGGTAACCGATGTCTAACGAATGCAGAAAGCCACGACCCGCTTTCGGCTGGAAAGCGGGTGCGGGCGATCAAGGCAGTCTCCCCGTGCTGCCCCAATATCAGCAACTGGCTGATCCCTGAATTAACGGAACCGCGCAGAAAAACACTTGAAACGAGAGCGATTTATTGCTCCAGAACCTCATAGAGTTCCATCCACCGGACTTCCAGTTCCCCGATCTCGTCGACAAGCGGCTGCATTTGCGTGTGGAGTTTTTGCGCTGCATCCGGGCTGGTGGCTTTCAGAAATTTTTCGTTGATTTCATTTCTTTTCTCATCGAGCTGCGCAATTTTTCGTTCGATGGCGGAAAGTTCCTTCCGCGCATTTTTGATTTTGCCACCCAGCCCCTTTTCGCGCTGACCTGAATTATTCTGTTCCTGCTTTGCAATCGATACCTGATTCTGATCTCGATGCCCGTCAGCGACTTCCTTTTTCACACGATATAAATAGGCCTCGTAATTTCCTTCGTAGCTTTTGACGCTGCCGTTGGCCACTTCGATCACATCCGTTGCCACTTTTCCCATAAAATGCCGATCGTGGCTGGTAAAAATCACTGTTCCCTGAAATTTGACGAGCGCGTTCCCCAAAGCTTCCACGGTTTCAACGTCGAGGTGGTTTCCGGGCTCGTCCAGAATCAGAATCGAGTAGCTGCCCAGCAAGATTCCCGCCAGGCACAAACGGGCCCGTTCGCCCCCACTTAACACTTTGATGGGTTTGTCCAGTGCCTGTTCTTTAAACAGAAAACTTCCCGCGACAGCAAGAATCTGTTGATTGGTAGTACCGGCGGCGGCGGCTAATTCCAGGTAATCCCGAATCGTCTGCGTATCGGGCAAAGAGGTATAAACGTGCTGCGCGTAACAGGCGACGTTGCAGTGATACCCCCATTTCAGGTCCCCGTCCAATGGTGTTAATGATCCTGAAATGGTGCGCAAAAAAGTTGTTTTCCCCTGTCCATTATCACCGACAATCGCGGCCCGTGAACCATGCTCAATCTCAAGTGTGATTTTGTCAGCGACGCGTACATCAGGGTATCCAATCGCCAGATGATCACAGACCAGAGCGTTTCCCTGCCGCTTCTCTGTCTGGGGAATCACAATATTTACCGTTGATTCCGCACCTTCGATCTCCGTTAACGTCAGGCGTGCCAGCTGCTTCTCCTTACTTCTTGCTTGTGAAGCCGTATTGGCGCCCGCTTTATTTTTCGCAATGAAGGTTTCCAGTTGGCGACGTTTTGCTAAAACCGTCGAATTGGTTCGTTGATCGCGTTCCTTTAATATTTCCTGATTTTCGAGATACTGATCCACATTGCCGTTATACAGTGTCAGCTTGCCCCGCTTCAATTCGAGAGTCTGGTTACAAACTGCTTTAAGGAAGGCACGATCATGGGATACAACCAGGCAGGCTCCGCGATAGTGCTTTAAAAAATCTTCCAGCAGCAATTGCGTCCTTAAGTCGAGGAAGTTCGTCGGTTCGTCCAGCATGAGAAAGTTTGGTTCGTGCAGTAACAAAGACGCCAGCTTGACACGTGTCTGCCAGCCACCAGACAATTCCTTGACCGGTCCGTTCAGAAATCGGCCTTTCAATTCGAACTCTGACGCAACCTCTCCACATTTCCAGTCGGGCTGACCACTGTCGCGCATCAGAAAATCCAGGGCACTTTCACCCGGTTTAAAGAGATCGTGCTGCCTTAAATAACCGACGCGCAGAGTCGGATGTCGAATCACCTGACCACTATCGACGGATTCTTCATCCAGCAGAATGCGCAGTAAAGTCGATTTGCCAGCGCCGTTTCGCCCGATGAATCCGATTTTTTGCTCATCTGCGAGCGCAATGGATGCCTCTTTTAATAACTCCTGAGCACCATAACTCTTTGTCACACTTGATATTTCAATCAGGGTCGCCATTACTTTTCTCAATAGTTGAAACAGGAATTCGGTTAGTCGCTCGTATACACGAGGACAGAGAAGATAACGGGATACAGAAAATGATTCAATTGATCATCCGTGCTGCGTTTGCAGACAAAGCAAATCTTAATCCCCGTTCTAGATGATTCATGCCGGTTATAGCAATTATCACGACATTGAAAGCGTCGGAAACCCTTAATTCCTGCTACATGCCCCCTATTCCTGATCTATCTTTTAGAAAAGTGTACCCATTTAAAGTAATTCGGTGGGTTTCCGGCTTTGAATCCGGCATGCCCGGACGATTCACGTAGAAAGACTGTTTTACCAGCATCGAATTGTAATGGCGAATGAAGCGAATCTCACACCTGCCTCTGTTTGCGAAGCCGATCATCCACCAATGACGGCACCGAGCCAGACTACGCGCCCCCCGGCAGCAGCGCGCGTGCAGAGTCGTCGCCCCCAGCGTCCGCTCTCAATCATGGGAGGCAGCTCCACCCCGAACAGCGCTTACTATCTGTTTTTAATGGTCAATATTACGTTATTTCTCAGACCAGCGGAATTGATGCCCGCTTTGGCAGATATTCCGATTTATGAAATGCTGATCCTGTCATCATTTTTCCTCTCCCTGGATCAGATTAAATACACGCTGCAAATCCCGATGCTCAAACGTCAGCCGATTACGTTATGTGCCATTGGCTTGCTTCTGGCGGTCGCTTTATCTCACGCGACTCACATGTATTTTTATGGTATTCATACTTCAACTATTTCCTTCTTAAAAATCATAATGTACTACGTTCTACTGGTTTCGATCATCGATTCCCCACAACGATTAAAAGGACTGTTAAAAACGGTCGCGATTGCCTCATCACTGATGATCCTGCTGTGCGTGATTGATTATTCCGGTATTATTGATTTCGAGTTCATCAAACATATCAGTGACCGGGATGGTGTTTCCGACGCCGGTGAAGAAGTCCGTGTCTTTCGTATGCGAGGTACCGGCATTTTCCAGGACCCGAACGACCTTGCTGTATTGATCGTCACTACGGGTATTCTCTGTCTGTTCTTTTTCAACGATCCCTCTGCCAGCCCACTTCGATTTCTCTGGATCGTGAGCATGGTCATTCTGGGAATCGGTCTGATCTATACCCGATCACGGGGCGGGCTGTTGACATTGGGAATTGCGGGGATGGTCTTTGTGTTACCCAAGTACGGCAAAAAAGCGGCTATCGCCTGCGCGCTGGTTGGAATGGCAGGAATGACAGTACTTGCCGGACGCCAGGGCAATATCGACTTGAACTCAGGAACAGGTCATGATCGGATTGTGTTATGGCGCGAAGGTCTGGCTGCTTTGAAATCACCTGATTTGTTTTTCGGAATTGGTCAGGGAACGTATTCCGATCTGGCTGGTCTGGCAGCTCATAACTCGTATGTGCATGCCTTTACCGAACTCGGCATCTTTGGCGGCACCCTGTTTATTGGTTGTTTTTTCTTTGCCGGACTGGGCCTGTATCGACTGGCGCGTTTCCAGAGTTCCAATCAAGGCAGACCCATATTTCGAAACAGAGAACTGGAACGCTACCTGCCTTATGCAGGTGCAATTCTGGCTGCCTGGGGCGGCGGAATGATGTCGCTTTCCCGTTGTTATGTTGTCCCGACTTATATGATTGTCGGGGTCTCAGCTGCCTATCTGAATCTGGCTGGAGCCAGTCTGGCAAAACCAACTCCTGTGATCTATTGGAATAAACAGCATCTGATTCGCCTCGTGGGTGTCAGCATCGGCATGCTGATCGCATTCTTTATTTTTGTACGGATTTTCGCGAACTAATCCTCAGCGAGAGATGGAAGACTGAAAGTCAGGAAATGAATCAACGTCGATCAATCAAAACAAATCTATTTGCTAACTGGCTCAACCATGGAGTGAGTCTGGTGATCGGCATTTTTCTGATGCCTTACGTATTGCATATCCTGGGTGATGCACAATACGGAAGCTGGATTTTCATCAATGCCATCGCCGGGTATTCCGGTTTGCTCTACCTGGGATTCGGTCAAACCATCAGTCGTTATGTAGCGCACTATCATGCCAAACAGGATTGGAATCGGCTGAACCACATCTCGAATGTCATTTTCGCCATCTATCTGGGTATGGGTGTCCTGGCGCTGATCACAGCGGGAGTCATCGCCTGGCTGGCCCCCCACCTGAGTGACTGGGGTACCATCTCACTTTTTGAAATCAGACTCGTCATACTCATCCTCGGACTGAACGTATTCGTCGGACTGGCGGGCAGCGTCTTTGGTGGTGTGTTGATGGGAATCCAGCGTTTCGACATCGAACGCGGAGTGAATCTGACAGGAGGCATTCTGCGTTTGATCCTGACGGTCCTGTTCCTGAAAGCCGAATGGGGCTTGCTTACGATTGCTGTGATCTTTTTTGCGGTCACGCTGGTAGAGAATCTGGGACAGTGCTTTTTTGCGTTTCGTCAGCTTAAAACGTTTCGCATTGCTCCCAAATATATGGATTGGTCAATCCTCAAGGAGTGTGGATCTTTCAGCGGATTTGCTTTTATCGACGCCATCGCCTGGACAATGATTGAAGCCACCGATTCGATTCTGATTGGGATCTTCTTCAGTCCGGCAGCGATTGTGCCCTACTATATCGCGTTACGACTGACACAGTTCATCAATATGCCGATTTCTCAGATCGGTAAAGTATTCATGCCCCGCGCAGGGGAGTTGCACGCGAATGAAGAACACCAGGCGCTGCAAAAACTGGTCTTAAACGGGGTCTCGCTGTCGTTTTTACTGGTAACTGGATTTTTTATTGGAGTCTGTTTCTTTGGAAACACTTTAATCACAACCTGGATCGGTCCCGGATATCCACAAAGCCATCTGCTCTTAATGATTTTACTGGGGGCGCGTATTGTGGCGTTACCTGTCGCCACATTTCGTTCAGTCCTGTATGGCATGGGAAATGTCAAAATCCCCTCGTTGATTTACATGAGCGAGGCAATTGCCAACCTCATTCTATCATTAATCCTGATTCAGTCGCTGGGTTTGATTGGTGTGGCATTGGGAACGGCAATTCCCATTCTGATTGCGGAACTCGGCATTATCCTGCCTTATGCCATGAAAAAGCTGAATATCTCCGCAGGCCAACTCCTGCGAACAGCGATTGTGCCAACCCTTACCCCCTTACTGGTGCTACTGGGTTATTCCTATTACTTACCACAATTCATTCAGGTTCAGAATTCCTGGTTCACATTAGTGGGAGTCGCAGCGGGAGGCGGAGTCTTCCTGATTGGCACCTGGTTTATTATTGAAAAAGGGACCGTGTTTCTGCACCGTTCTCTCTCAAAATCTCTCAACACTTAATTTTCATGATTGATGCTAATTCAAGACTATGAGTAATCTAATGACGACAATTCAATACCAAAATCAACAAACCGATGAGCTCTCGAATGTCAGTTCCAGTGGTGATAACACGCTGCCGCTGACAATCGAAGTCTATGATCGCAGTCAGACGGACTACTGTCTGCAATTGTGGAAAACACTGGAGTCACGATTTGAGGATGTCCCCTTAATGTGTTCTCACGCCTGGACATCAACATGGATCGACCATTATCAGGACCTGATCCCCTACTCTTTTGCTGTCGCTTCTAAAGGCAGTGTCCCCTGTGGAATCTGCCTGTTGACCGAAGGCGTCGATCAACACGACGGCCCCTTGTCAGTCAAGACTCGACATCTGGGAACAGCGGGAGAACCAGCGGCTGACAGCGTGTGTGTCGAATACAATGCACTGCTTGTACAACCCGATGATCAATGTTCATTCATCGCCGCGCTACTCGACATGCTTTCTCAGAATGCGGAATGGGATTCATTGCTGTTTGACGGCTTTGCCAGTGAAGAACTGGAAGCATGGGATCTTCCCCCACAGGACACTTCCCTCCGCAAAGTCGAAAGCCACTATTTCGATCTGAAACAGATACGAGACGAAGAACGGGATGTGATTTCCGGTTTTGGTTATTCCACGCGCAAAAACTTACGCAAAAACATGAAATCCTATGGCAATCTGACCACAGAATGGGCGGAAAGTATCGAGCAGGCCGAATCTATTTTCGCGGATCTGATTTCACTACACCAGACGCGCTGGCAAAATGAGGGGCTACCCGGTTCGTATGCGAGCAACCGCTTTACAAACTTTCACAATGCGCTCATTCAGAAACTGATCCCCACAGGTCAGATGGGACTGTTTCGCGTCAAAATCGAAGGCCAGGTTATCGGCTGCGTCCAGGTTCTGATCGACCGCAATCGTGTACTCTGCTACCAGGGTGGATCAGCGGAATACCAGGGGAAACTCAGCCCGGGCGTGATCGCTGATTACTTTTGCATCGAAGAATGCTTCAAACGAGGATTCGATGCTTACGATTTTCTGGCAGGAAACAGTCATCATAAACAGAAAATGAGTACACATCACACTTATTTAACATGGGCTCAAATACGGCGTCCCCGCTGGAAGTTCACGGCTTTAAATGCCTTGAGAAATATTAAACAAATGATGACGCGGATCAAAAAAGAAAATCACGAATCAGAAGTATGACAGACACAACTACGCACAGTTTAGATACGTTTATTTTCCCATGGAACACCTCGCTATGAGTACCATCGAAGCGCTCGACAAAAGAAATACTTCCGTTCAAAGCCTGGCCGGTGGCAGACGTTTGCGTGTTTGCCACCTGAGTCTCACCTTATGTACGGGAGGTTTAGAAAGATTGCTGGTCGATTTTGCGCGCTATCATAATCAGGATCAATTCGAACTGGAATTTATTGCGCTCGGTGAAACAGGACCGCCGGCAGAAGAAATTCGAAAATTGGGCTGCACTGTCATGGAATATCCGTTGACCGCTCCCGGCAAAATGGCCCGTATCAGTCAACTTTCGAATTTCCTCAGTATGAGAAATTATGACCTGCTACATACACATAATGCATTTCCTCATTTTTATGGCAGCCTGGCCGCATATCGAGCAAAGATACCGGCCGTCATTCACACCCGTCACGGGAGACGCTTTGGCGCAACTTTCAGCGAACGCCTGCAATTTGCCATTGCCAGCCGCTTCGCAAATCGTGTCGTACCCGTTTCGGACGATACGGGAGAACGCTGTAAAAAAATTGGCTGGTTACCGGACAGCAAAGTATCACGTATCTGGAACGGAATCGATGTCGATCGTTTTATCTTTACAGGCCCCGCTGATGCGTTAACGGCGATAACAGTTTCGAGACTGTCTCCCGAAAAAGACCTGATCACAATGCTCGAAGCGGTGAGAATAGTTGTGAACACAATTCCTTATTTCCGACTGATAATCGTGGGAGACGGCCCTGAACGGGAAAGACTGGAACAGAAATCAGCCGCTCTGCAATTGGAGTCTCACGTACAGTTTTTAGGAGAACGCAACGATATCCCCCATTTACTCAGTCAGGCAGGATTTTATGTTTCCTCTTCGCTGACGGAAGGAATTTCTCTCACACTTCTGGAAGCCATGTCTGTAGGACTTCCGGTCGTCACCACTTCTGTGGGTGGCAATCCCGAAATCGTACAAGAACCGCATACAGGCATTCTAGTCCCTTCTGCGAATGCATCGAAGTTAGCCGAGGGAATCATCCGCATGTGCGATCAGCAGGCCAGTTGGCCACAAATGGGACAACAGGCCCGTGCCAGGGTTGAGCAGTACTTTAATATTAAATCCATGATCAAAGAGTATGAAAATCTTTATCTGGGTGTTCTTCATTCTACACAAAAATAAAATACCATGAATCCAAAACTGAAAAATGAATCACCTGACATTCGGGACTGCCGGAATTTCGAATCCTCTGAATTGGAACACCGTTCCAATAATCTGCGGATCGAATTTTCTCCATTGCAGTGTGCGGAACTGCAGTCGATTTCTGAATTGTACCAGAGTTGGATGCAACTGTTTCAAAATGACCCGCATTCCAGTCTCGATCAACACCCGGACCATGTGATTCGTTTAATTCCCATATTCCAGGAAACGCATTCACATCTCCCGGGACAGCTGATGCAATGCCGCAGAGAGGGAAAACTGATTGCTGCGGGCATTCTGCTCCCCAAAACCACAAACACAAAAGCTCTCAAAGCAGTCGGCCCTGCCCGATTGCTTGAAGGTTATTATTTATGCGGAAATAGTTTTCTCTGTGAAGAAATATATCAACAGGACGAATTTTTTCTAAACCATTTGCTGACAACCACTGTGTCATTTTGCGAGGAACAAAAAGCGGAATTCCTCATGCTGGAAGATTTACTCATTAATCAACCACTTAACAGAACAATCCCCGACTCCGCCAGCCGTTTCTTATGTTATTCAAATACCGAATTTCAAAACCGCAGTCTGATTCATTTCCCTGAAAACCCAGCGGATTACTGGAATCGATTTCGGCCGAAATCCAAAATCAAGCAGCGAAAGCGGTTGCGTCAAAACGGTGAAATGAAATTGATTCGCGTTACCGAGCCTGATCAGGTTGCCGATTTCCTGGAAGCAGCGCACCAGATTTCACTCAATACCTGGCAGACCCAGCGACTGGGGCTGCGAATCAAAAACGATGAAAAAGAACTCGAGGAAATGACTTTCCTGGCAATCAATGGTTCGCTTCGGTCTTACTTACTAATGAAAGCTGACCAACCAGTCGCCTTCAAAGTCGGTTATCAGCACAAAGGCGTCTATCGTGATCTCGAAATCGGATTTGATCTGAATTATGCAAGTACTTCGCCCGGCGAGGCACTTTTGCTGCTGACACTGGAAGATTTAATTCAGCATGAGACTCCGAATACATATGATTTTGGCGAAGGTGATGCGGAATATAAGCAGCGGTACTGTTCTGAAATCACGCAGAGCAGATCCGTGTTTCTGTTTCCAAACACGCTTAAAAACAAAAGCTTACTCTCGTATTTAAAAATATCACGTTTTATCGATCGTACTATGAGAAAAATATTAAAGGCGTCCGGCATTTATACGGCCCTTCGCCAGTTAGTCCGTTATGGAAAATTAGGAAGCAGATAATCCATCAACGATAGTTTTCATGGTTCGTCATCACTTTAAAACAGGTCTGTTATGAAAATCTTATTTCTTTCAAACGAATTTCCGAATTCAATCAAACCGGGGAAAGGTACGTTTAACTGTTCAATGATTCGATCATTGTCGGAATTGCACCAGACCCATGTCGTATCTCCGGTGTCATGGATGGACGAACTTTCGCATTACATCAAACACAAAACACGTCTGAACAGAACCTGGACACCCATTGAGAATTCTGACTCTCTCACTGTGGATTACCCGCGATTCTACTATTTGCCCAAATTCGTTCATCAGCATCACGGACGATTCCTGAACTGGTCGATTAAGCACGCGATTGACAAAGCAATTTCAAAATTCCAACCGGATATTATCCTCTCTTATTGGCTGCATCCTGATGGAGAAGTCGCCGTTAATGCAGCACGCGAGCACGGTATCCCGGTCGTTGTCATGACCGGAGGCAGCGATGTTTTAGTGTTGACACAAAACCGGCAACGAAAACGTGTGATCAAAAATGTTCTACAGCAAGCTGATGGAGTCATCACGGTCAGTAATGACCTTCAGGAATCTGTCAAAAAAATGAAAATCAGTACAGCGAAGATTAATACTGTTTATCGCGGTGTCGACAGGAACCTCTTTACACCCGGTAATCAACAGGAAGCCCGAAGAAGACTCGGACTGCCCCTGGACGGAAAAATCATTGTCAGTGTAGGCCGACTGGAACCAGTCAAAGGACATTCGGTGCTTCTGGACGCCTGCCAGAAAATAAGTAATCAGGGCACTCCTTTTACGTGCTATGTTTTAGGTAACGGTTCATTAGAAACCGCATTACTCCAGAAAACAAAAGAATACGGATTAGAGGGTATATTCCAGTTAAATGGATCACAACAGCAATCCCGACTGGTGGACTGGTATCGCGCTGCGGATGTAGTTGCATTACCCAGTCTCTCAGAGGGAATTCCTAATGTACTACTGGAAGCAATCTCTTGCGGCAGGCAGTTTGTGGCCAGTTGCGTAGGCGGGATACCTGAAATCGCAGATCTCTGCTGTGATCGACTGGTTGCTCCCAATCGGCCGGACGAACTGGCAGAAGCGATCTGCGAAATGATTGACAGTCCGGTTCAATTAAAACAACGGATTTTTGAACCTAACTCCTGGAAGGAATCGGCCGTTCAGATCAGCCAGATTCTCTCTGATTGCAGTACTCGCTATACAGCAGGATTAACGGAAAAACAGAAAACACGATCATCCTATCAAAGTAAAAGCAGCAAAATGAAGCAACAAAGCTGAAGTACCAGATCATGAGCCCCATTCGTCAATTCATCAAGAAAACAATCTCGGCGGTCGCCCCGCAACGACTGCTTCTGGATCATGGTACGCCTTCTCGAAACACTGCTGCGGAACCGGCCAGCCTTCCTCCACGAGCAGGTCGACCCATCATCAACATCTCGCTCACTTTTGATGATGGACCTCATCCTGAAAACACGCCACAACTGTTGGATATCCTGAAACAATATCACCAGCGAGGTACATTTTTCGTGATAGGACAGCAGGCACAGCAGTATCCGGAATTGATTGAGCGTATGATCGACGAAGGGCACGAAGTCGGAAACCACACCTTCACCCACAGTGAACCATCGCAGACATCAACGCGTCGTTTCCTGAACGAAATTACTCAAACCGATGAACTCCTGCAACAGATCACCGGCCAAACTCCCGACCTGGTACGCCCTCCGAAAGGTAAGCTTACAATCGGAAAACTGCTGGGGCTCTGGCTTCAACGCCGCACGGTGGTCCTCTGGGATATCGACCCCCGTGATTATTTGATGACAACCCCTGCGAAAATGACTGACTGGTGTCAGTCTTATAAACCGCAGGAAGGGAATTTCTGCTTAATGCACGACAACCATCCTTTCGCGATCGAGATAGTGCGATACCTTGCAGAGCATCCGGATTTTCAAATCCAATCTCATATTGTCAGCCATTGGCTACCACACAAAAGTTACCAATCCATTATCAATCAACGGGCTCATGCCTGATATTATAAATTCGAGGAATTTCTTCCCATGTCCACAATCATTTCACAGCCAATTGGAACATCAGACTCAGGCGCGCAGACTGACCTGTCTGCACACAGAAAACGTCTGCTGCTGGTCAGCTATCATTTCCCCCCTGTTGGTGGCGCAGGAGTACAGAGACCGGTCAAGTTTGTGAAATACCTGCGTCAGTTTGGCTGGGACGTCAGTGTATTAATGGCGGCCAATCCTTCAGTCCCTGTGTTCGACAATAGTCTGCTGGTCGACATACCTGAAGACACACATCTCGAAAAAGCGAGAACCTGGGAACCAGACTATTCTCTCAAAAAGAATATCGCAGCTCAAAAAAGAACGGAGCAATCAACCAGCCTGCTGGCCCCAATGAAATCGGCCTGCCGCAAGCTGATCAAATCAGGCGCCGGCCTGTTACTGCAGCCGGATGCGCAAATCCTGTGGTATCCGAACGCGTTGAAAGCGGGAAAAAAGCTTCTCAATAATCTGCACCACGATGCCATTCTGGCAACGGCCCCTCCCTATTCCAATTTGATACTGGCCAGCAAACTGAAAAAAATCTTTAATTTACCACTGGTTGCCGACTTTCGGGATGAATGGGACCTCAGCAGTAAGTATCTGGAAAACCATCAGCAGGATCATCTCTCGCACCTGATCCAGACCAGACTGCAAAAGTCTGTCATGAAAGCCTCGGATGCAATTGTTGCGACAACTCAGGCCAGTACCGAACGACTTTTAGAGCGCGCACATCAGTTTGGCACCGACGCTATCGGAAAATGTATCTACAACGGATTTGATCTGGATGATTTTGAGCTTCTGGACGAACCCAATCTACGCCAGCACAATTCCCGCGAACGAAAACGATTTCGCATTGTTTATACGGGTACACTCTGGAACCTGACCACGGTCGAACCTTTAATCAACGCCATTGAATTAATCCATCGTGATAATCCTGAGCTTCTAAACAAGGTGGAGTTACAGTTCATCGGTAGAAAAACACCAGAACAGTTGGCGCTACTGGAACGCCTGGATCAAACGGCCTGCACACTGATTAACGAAGAATATTGTGCCCATCAGGAAGCATTAAAGAAAATGGCGGCGGCAGATGCCCTTTGCCTGTTACTGAGTGACGTGGAAGGTGCAAACCGTGTAGCACCCGCAAAGTTATTCGAATACCTGGCCATCAATCGTGAGATTTTATCGATCACTCCTGCCGGCGAAACCACAGAAATCCTGAACGATTTCTGGCCTGCAGGAAATTTCCGCGCCAACGACACGAATGGCATCGCCCGCTGGCTTGAAACTCGTTTAGCGGGACAGGCAGCATCTTCGATGGCGAATCCTGAAAAGATAAACCAGTTCAACCGGGAGTTTCAGGCAGGGCAAATGGCAGAACTTCTGAATCTCCTGGTCCGAAATCACGCCTGATCAAGCCGATTGCACAGAAACGGTAAACGATCAGAAAATATAAGAAGTGAGAATAAGATGAAGTTTTGGGAAGACCTGACAGCAAAATCTGAATGGTGTTACGGCTCTATCTCCACCCGTAACCTGCTGAAGACATGCCTGACGGATGGTACGATGGCCATGCTCTGGTATCGGCTGATGCAGTGGGCCGGTCACTGGAAATTATATCCGCTGGCCATGATTTTCAATAAATGTAATTCGATTTTCTGCCAGTGTATTATTGGACGCGGCGCAGAGTTCGGCCGCCGATTCGTGATCATTCACAGCCAGGGTATTGTGATTAACGGGTCGGTAATCGCGGGCAACGATCTCAAACTGGAACATCAGGTAACTATTGGAGCAGAACGAAATGTCTCCCCGGTGCTCGGATCAGATATTTTTATCGGTGCGGGAGCAAAAATTATCGGTCCGGTTCAAATCGGATCACATTCAAAAATCGGTGCCAACGCAGTCGTGGTGAAAAATGTGGAATCGCACACTACGGTCGGAGGCATTCCGGCACGGGTCTTGAGAGTTCACACTGAAAACTCATCAGTCAAGCAGGACGCAGCAAACCGGACCGAAACAGACACTCCCTACCATCAACATCAGAAAGGATCAGCGCTATGAATCCCATCCTGATCGAAACGTTATTCTGGAGTGCCATCGCGCTCGTTTTCTATACTTACGCAGGTTATCCCCTGTTGGTCTGGCTGATGTCACGTCGAAAATGTCAAAACGATCCTGACCAAACATTCGAAACAGGCGGTAGTTCCAAATCGAATGCCCTGCCTGCAGTCTCGATTGTGATTGCCGCTCATCGTGAAGAATCGGTGATTCTGGAACGTCTCAACAACCTGGCAAAACTGGACTACCCAAGCGACATACTTGAAATACTGATTGGCTGCGATGGAAATCTGGACCTCACAGGGGATCTGGTCAGTTCCTATGATGATGAGCGAATTCGACTGATCCAGTTTGAACAGCGCCGCGGCAAAGCATCGGTCCTGAATGATTGTGTTCCTCAGGCAACAGGGGAAATCATTGTGTTTTCAGATGCGAACACGCAGATGGATCCGCAATGCATTAAAGAGCTCGTGAAACATTTCCAGAATCAAAACATCGGCTGCGTCTGCGGCCAACTCATTCTGGAAGATCAAGCCTCCGGGAAAAATGTGGACGGCCTGTACTGGAAGTATGAAAATTTCCTGAAACACTGCGAAAATAAACTGGGAGCAGTTCTGGGAGTGAATGGTGCCCTGTATGCACTTCGCAAAAATCTTTATACCCAGATCCCCGCGAATACCATCAATGACGACTTTCTGATCGGAATGCGAATTCATCTGGCAGGATATCAATTAATTTACGAGGATTCGGCATTCGCGACAGAGGAAACAGCGCCTTCAGTCCAAGCCGAATTTCAACGAAGAACACGAATTGGCACAGGAGCCTTTCAAAGTCTGAAACAGCTCAAAGGACTTTTAAATCCGAAATATGGTTACCTTGCATTCGCATTCTGGTCTCATAAGATGCTGCGCTGGTTCTGTCCGGTGTTGATGGCGGTTGCCCTGCTGGCAAATCTCTGCCTGATAAACAATCCGATTTATCAGATTACCCTGGTCGCACAAGGACTGTTTTATCTATCTGCATTGGTCGGCACGAAATTTGTGAAAAAAGGTCATTTTCATAAATTCTGCAGCCTCTCCGGAATGTTCGTCCAAATGAATCTGGCTTTAGCATTCGGTCTCTATCACTGGGTCTTTACACTGCAAAATGGCACGTGGGAACGAGCCGATCGCAACCATACTGCCGCACTACCCGTTGATGATCTCAATGAACCAGCATCAGAACTCAACCCTCTGGAGTCAGAAACCTCGCTGGAAGAATTAACCCACTATTCAAAAAGCTGATCTGTGATGACTACATTTCTAATTACCTGTATTTCTATTGGCACGCTATCTCTGGTTGGCTTTTTGGCTTGCCTCTATCTGGCAATCCGCGCGCGGAATATGCAGTACTGGCTTCCCGGCTATTATCGTTCGAAAAAAAATAAAGAATCCGTCACCTTCAGTGCTGATCAGCCTCGGCATATTTTCATCGCTGTCTGTGATCATTTCGAACCAGAATGGGGCAACCCGACCAAATCCGAAGCGCTGGCCCGTGTCGATCGCTGGTGTCAGGAATATCCAGACCGATTTTCAAAATTCGGTGACTCACGCGGACAGGTTCCCCAACACACTTTTTTCTTTCCTCAGGACCAGTATGCCCCCGAGTATCTGGATCGTCTGGCAACACTCTGCAAACAAGGCTACGGCGATGTTGACGTACATCTTCACCATGACCACGATACTGCGGACGGACTGCGTCAGAAGATGAATGAGTTCCGCCAGACACTTTTTGATCGGCACGGATTACTTAGAAAAGATCCGTTGACCGGAGAAATCGTGTATGGATTTATTCACGGCAACTGGGCGCTGTGCAATTCCCGCCCCGATGGTCGCTGGTGCGGAGTCGACAACGAGATCGAAATCCTTCTGGAAACGGGTTGTTATGCTGACTTGACGATGCCCTCTGCCCCCAGTAATACACAGACCCAGATCGTGAATAGTCTCTATTATGCAAAACACCGGCCTGGTGAACGCAAATCACATAACCAGGGCACACTTGCTCGCATCGGCCAGTCTCCTGTGCAGGATAATCTACTGATGATCCAGGGGCCTCTACGACTCGACTGGAGCCAACGCAAATGGGGATTACTGCCCCGCATTGAAAACTCGGACCTGCACAGCGGTCGCCCTGCAACCTTAAAACGCTTTCAACACTGGCTGGCAGCTGACGTCCATGTGGCAGGGCGTCCTGACTGGAGTTTTATCAAACTGCATACACATGGGGCCAAGCCCGGAAATATCGACACGTTGCTGGGACCGGAAACAGAAGCTTTCCACACTGCTCTACGGCAGGAAGCAGATCAGCATCCGGAATGGAAATACTACTATGTGACAGCCTGGGAAATGGCTGCGTTAATTCATCAAGCGGAACAGGGACAAACCGTCCCCGACTTCGAAGCCATCCATGCAGACAATTATTTTGATTCCGGGCTGCTCGTGTGATTTAACAGAAATTCTGCCTGCCGATTCACCACTCGAATCAGCCTGATTCTCACCTATTTTCATAGAGTTACAAGGGACACAAATAATCTGAACAGATTCGGATTGACCAAATTTTAGAGATGTGTCAATATCACCATTGATGGAGTCAAAATCAGGTGTTTTTTCTCTCTCATTTTCTAATTTTGCTTCAGGGACAGCTATGCTCTATATCTGCCCCACTTATGAATCCGCTCTCTGTTGTCTGCATTGATCAACCAATGATTCAATAAAACACGTCATACATCAATTCTTAATGTTCAATGCGCATCTACTGGCAAAGACGCTGCCAGTTGGATTTCAGCAGTAATAAATCGGGCTCATCATCGTTTCAAGGAGGAAACCAAATGAGTGTCACATTGGTACATACTGGCGTGTCGCATACTCGTATTGAGTATTGTATCTGGGAGGCGTTGAACCAGGCCTGGCCTCACTCATCAACCATAGCCCGCTTTGGCAGTGGTTTTTCTCCTGAACGCCCGATTGATGTTGCTCAGGCAGATTTAATCATCAGCACCAGCCTGGAAGCAGCTGCCAATGTCCAATCTGACGAACACCAGTTACACATGTGTTATCTGGAGCCGCGTTCCAGCAACCAGAGTCCCATTAACCAGCAACTGGTGAATTCTTTAACCAACGTCGAATTTGTAGTTCCCACGAAAACACTTCAGAACCTGAACCGTGACCGTTTTACTTCATTCGTCAGCCCCCCTGTCGATACTGATTTCTTTTGCTCCGGCTTTGAAAAACGAAGCGAATTCTATCTGCTGGTCGTCGATGGCCAGTGGTCCAAAGAAGATCAGCTCGCCGTGGACGCCTGCAAATACTTGAATCGAAGCCTGTCAATTGTTGGGATTGCCGAGGAGCAACTTCCCGCGAAACTTCATAGCGAACCTCTGCTTGAAATTATCGGCCCTGTTGATGACCAGTTATTGAGAGAACAATATCGACTCTGTTCTGCTGTGATTTGTCCGCGTGAGGTGGATTTCGACCTTTCTGCCATTGAAGCCCAAAGCTGCGGAACTCCAGTTATCATCTACGCTGATTGCGAGGCGGCTGCTTCGGTTACCTGTTTTGAACAACATGGACTGGGTAGTGGAATTTACTTTGAAGACAAAAGCGTAAAATCCCTAGCCACAGCCATTCAGGAACTGGAAACACGACCTCAATGCTGTCAGGCAGTCATCGGCTGGTGTTGTGCAGCCCAGTACTCCTACCAGCAGTTCCAGATTTCTTTCAACAAAGCCATCACAAAAGAAATTGCATACCGGGCCAGGACATCAAAACAGCAAATACAAATGCCAGATCAGGCGGATCAGGGTCCAGAGGAACAACGAGAAGCCGCGTAAAAAAATTGTTCCAACTTCTCCAGTTGGGCAATCTGGTCACGCAATTCCTGTCTGGTCAGTTCTCACTTAATTACTCTGGCATTAGAGAATTTTTGTGGAATCTGTTCGGCGATTTCACTTCGCTTTACAGACAAGACTTTTCCAATCTCAAGCAGAAAGTTCGGACAGTAAATTACGGTGCAATTTCAGCACTGGGATATCCCTCCGGCGGAAACTGGGCATCGCTTTCAATCGCTCAGCCCCGGCCGTATTCATCCACGTTAATTCCCGTGGGCGTAATAACCTGAGGGTTTTACGCAAAGTGTTCTATCTGGATACGATCATCTGAAGATCGCGGAAGAGGACTTGTTTTGTCGATTTCCTGAGCCCGTAAAACAAATCCCCTGCAAGAACAAGAAATACGGATGTCACACGATATCTCATGTAGGATCACATCACAATTCCTCTCTAACTCATTTCCAGATATAGTGTTAAAGATATTATTTCGTACACCGATGTGTATCAAAAAGAAAACTTTACACTCAAGGTGGTGTGAAGAAAACACAATTCCAGTACTGAAAATCGTTGGGGAATTTCCCGTCCGAGAACCCAGTCGGCTCATTTTCTCAAGTCGATCTATTTACCACAACAGGATCGCGTTGCTTAATTATCACGACACAATCATACGGACTTCAGTCGTGCTCTGGATTCCTGAAATGAAGCAGCCGATATCTAATACAGAGAGTTGATGCACAACCACTATTCTCAGAGAAGCCAGCCGTACGGGTCGCTTCCCCAAGGATGAAAATCGATCGCCATACAAGGATGCGGGCACGTTCATGTCAAACCAAACAGTTGAGTCATTGGAAAAACGAGTTGCAGAGCTCGAATCGCAAATTGAAGATTATCAGAAACAATTGATTCATGCACAAAAGATGAGTTCCGTAGGAGCACTGGCTTCTTCCATCACGCACGAATTCAATAACATTCTGACGACTGTCATCAACTACGCCAAACTCGGTTTACGGCACAAAGAAGAAGAACGTCGTGAAAAGGCCTTTACAAAAATTCTATCAGCGGGACAGCGTGCTGCTAAAATTACAACAGGCATGCTTTCTTATGCCCGTGGAAGTGAAACTCGCCAGGAACCGGTGGATCTTGTCGTGCTGGTAAAAAGTGTCATCGCTTTAGTCGAAAAAGATTTGCAGATGAACCGAGTGAATTTGCACACACATTTCGAAGCGCAGCCGGAAGTCGTACTAAACCCGAACCAGATTCAACAGGTGCTTGTCAATCTGATCGTCAATGCACGACAGGCCATGCCTTCAGGTGGCAGGCTGGATCTTGCCGTGCGTCTCAACCAGGAATCCAATATGGCGGAAGTAATTGTCCGTGACAGTGGAGCCGGCATTCCTTCCGAACAGCTGCACCACATCTTTGATCAGTTTTACACTACTAAAGAAGCAGATGAAAATGGACAGGGAGGAACAGGACTGGGACTATCCCTGGCCAAAGAAGTCATGGAAGCCCATCGAGGCCGAATCCGGGTTGAAAGCGCTGTTGGCAAAGGAACAGCGTTCACGCTCAAGTTCCCGCTGACAACCGCTGCGATTGAAGCAGCCTGAGCGGAATTGTAATGATCTCTGCCAGAAATTCCTCAGACGGGGCTCTGGACAAGAGATTTTTCCGCATTTCCATTGAATTCCATAAAGCGTTAGACTATATAATCTTATTCTCAAGCCGGAGTGGCGGAATCGGCAGACGCGCTGGATTCAAAATCCAGTGA
>TARA_R110002111_G_scaffold221793_1_pt1 | contig 56276 bp, 46 predicted proteins | sample TARA_R110002111 | Tara Oceans TARA_R110002111 (sample SAMEA4397363) | marine metagenome | biome: Polar Biome; feature: [ZZZ] marine water layer (ENVO:01000295); material: water (ENVO:00002006), including particulate matter (ENVO:01000060) such as... | depth 199 m
TGATCAACGCAAGTGTGCTCCGTGCCACCAGCAACACGGTCTGTTAATAAGTTCCGGATCAAGCCTGTGGCTGGCAGATAACGCTACATCCGGCATTTCAACGACAAAAAGGTGTAGTCAGGCCTGACCTGCCGCGGCCATACACCTGCCTAACACCTCTTCTATACTCAATCCCGTAGAATCAATGACTTGCGCATCATCTGCGGGCTTGAGAGGGGCTGCGGAACGGTTCATATCCCGTTCATCACGAACCCGTATCTCCTCTAAAAGGGCGTCAATATTAACATCGACACCCGCGCCCTTCAACTGGCTGTAACGCCTTCTGGCTCTCTCCTCGGCGCTTGCCGTCAGGAAAATCTTGACCGGCGCATCCGGGAACACCACGGTTCCCATATCCCGGCCATCGGCCACCAGGCCCGGAGCCTGCCGGAAGTCCCGCTGGCGCTGCAACAGCGCGTCCCGGACCGACTGCATCACAGCCACTTTCGACGCGTTATCCCCGGCGGATTCCGTACGTATATCTGCGGTCACGTCCTGCCCTGCCAGAATAACCCGAACCGGCTCACCCTCGGGCGTGGGTTCGAACGCCACATCCAGCCCGGCAGCCACTTTGACCAGCCCTTCTTCGTCGTTCAGGGCGACACCCTGCCGAACGGCGGCCAGAGCCGTCAGCCGGTACAGGGCCCCGCTATCCAGCAAATGCCAGCCCAGCTTCCTGGCGAGCATTTGGGTAACGGTGCCCTTGCCGGATCCGCCGGGGCCATCCACCGTGATCACCGGCGCGCTGTTATCCGCCATTATTCAGCCCCCTCGGCTGAAATATTGATTCCCGTACTCTTTGCGAACGCCACAAATCCCGGGAAAGACGTTGCCACATTGGCGCAGTCGGTCACGGTAATATCGCCTTTGGCCCGAAGCGACGCCACTGCGAAAGACATGGCGATGCGGTGGTCGCCGCGGCTGTTGACGGCGCCGCCGCCAATGGTCTGGCCGCCATCAATGATGATGCCATCCGGCGTTACGGTGGTTTCAACACCGAGGGCGGCAAGGCCATCTGCCATCACCTGAATCCGGTCACTTTCCTTGACCCGCAACTCCTCGGCGCCACGCAGTACCGTGCGGCCGGTGGCGCAGGTGGCCGCAATAAACAACACCGGGAATTCGTCAATCGCCAGTGGCACCTGGTCTTCGGGAATATCAATACCCTGAAGTTCCGCCGAACGCACCCGCAGATCGGCCACCGGCTCGCCACCGATTTCTCGCTCGTCCAGAACCTCAATATTGGCGCCCATCTGGCGCAGGATATTGATCACCCCCACCCGGGTCGGGTTCATACCTACATGGCGAAGGATCAGATCGGAACCGGGCGCAATACTCGCAGCCACCAGGAAAAAGGCCGAGGAAGAAATGTCGGCAGGCACGTCAATGTTTGTGGCAGTCAGCTTGCCACCGCCACTGACACTGGCCGTCGCGCCGTCGCGGTGGACGTGATAGCCGAAGCCCGCCAGCATGCGCTCGGTATGATCCCGCGTGGGTGCCGGCTCGGTAACCGATGTGCTGCCTTCAGCGTAGAGCCCGGCCAGCAGGAGGCAGGATTTCACCTGGGCGCTGGCTACCGGCATTTCATAATGGATACCGGACAGCTTCTGGCCACCCCGTATTTTCAGTGGCGGACGACCACCTTTGGCCGTGTCAATCACTGCCCCCATGGCTCGCAACGGGTCTGCAACCCGGCCCATGGGGCGGCCGGAGAGACTGGCGTCGCCGGTCAGCTCAGAGTCGAACGGCTGGGCTGCCAGCAGGCCTGCAAACAGGCGCATCGCGGTTCCGGAGTTACCAAGGTACAAGGGGCCACGGGGCGCCTGCAACCCATGCATGCCAACACCGTGAATCCGGACGAAGCCGTCCTCCGGGCCTTCGATCGTGACACCCATATCCCGAAACGCCTGAAGCGTTGCCAGGCTGTCCTCCCCCTCCAGGAATCCCTTAACCTCGGTGACGCCGCTGGCAAGCGCACCCAACATGATGGAACGGTGCGACATGGATTTGTCGCCGGGCACCCGGATATCACCGGAAATAGCGCCACCGGGCTGAAGACGGAACGTTACTTGCCTTTCACTGTTTTTTGTCACGTAAGCCTGTCCTGAGAGCATCTTTGAAAAATGTTCACGCGCCGCTTTGGCGCGACTGAAGACCCTTAACAGGGTCGCACTGTCCTGGTCAGCAATGGCCGTGCGCAGCTGTTCCAGGTCGTGAGTAAAATGGTCGATTACCCGAAGAACCGCCTCGCGATTCGAGAGAAAGATATCGTGCCACATCACCGGATCACTGGCAGCAATCCGGGTAAAGTCCCGGAACCCACCGGCCGCGTAACGGAAAATGTCCATGTTCCCGTCTTCACCCGCCAGGGTATCGACCAGAGAAAAGGCAATCAGATGGGGCAAATGGCTAGTGGCCGCCAGCACTTCGTCGTGATAGGCCACAGACATGGTCAGCACTGTCGCGCCACAGCCTTCCCAGAGTCCTTTCAGCCGTGTCAGATGCGGCTCACTGACATTGTCCGGAGGCGTAAGAATCACCTTGTGGTTGGCGAACAGCTCCGGACTGGCCGCCCGGATGCCGCTCTTTTCAGAGCCCGCGATCGGATGACCGGGAATCACCAGCGGCGAAAGGCCGCCAAACACGACCTCAACATCGGCGACAAAACTGGACTTGGTACTACCTACATCCGTTAGCACTGCTCCGGGCTCCAGGCAGGAGCGAACTTCTTCCAGAACCGTGCGGGTTGCCCTTACCGGCACCGCAAGCACCACCAGATCAGCACCCTTGACGGCATCAGCCACGGTAGGCGCGGCCTCATCTATAACACCGAGCTCTTTGCCGAGTTGCAGCTCCTCGCAGCGCTGGTCTGCAGCAACCACCCTGCCTGCCAGGCCATTACGCCGGATAGCACTGGCCAGGGAGCCGCCAATCAGCCCCAGACCAATCACTGCAACCCGTTTAAAAAGAGGTTCGGAAAGCTCCATGTCAGTCGCTCAATCCAGAGGATGTCAGTGCCTGGGCCAGCGCATCGATAAACCGTTCGTTCTCTTCCGGAAGCCCAACCGAGACTCGGAGATGGCGCGGCATGCCATAACCTGCAATCGGGCGGACAATCACGCCGTGAGCCAGAAGGGTCTGGTATACCCCCATGGCCTGCTCACCCACTTCCACCGCAATAAAGTTGCCGGCAGAGGGAATGTAACTGAGCCCCATGCGCTCAAATGCCTGCTCAAGCTGGCGCAGGCCGGCACTGTTCACCTCCCGGGAGCGCCGAAGGTAGTCTTCGTCATCCAGCACCGCCGTGGCCGCAGACAGTGCAACCGTGCCGACATTAAAGGGTTGGCGTACGCGGTTGAGGATGTCGGCAATGGCTGCAGAGCTGATGCTGTAGCCCACCCGCAAGGCGGCAAGCCCCCAGGCTTTGGAGAAGGTCCGGCACACGATCAGGTTCGGGAACCGGGAAAGCAGTTCAACACCGTCGGGATAGTCGCTGCCGGTCAGGTATTCGCAGTAGGCCTCATCCAGCACCACCAGGACGTTGGCCGGAATCTTCTCCAGGAAGGCCTCAATGGCATCGGCCTTATGCACCGTACCCGTGGGATTGTTCGGGTTGGCGACAAAAACCAGCCTGGTACAGTCGGTGACCGCCGCCGCCATCGCATCCAGATCATGCCCCCATTCCCGGGCCGGCACGAACACGCCCTTTGCGCCAATGGCCTGGGTCACCAGAGGATAAATGGCGAACGCATACTGGGAAAAAATGACCTCCGAACCGGCATCGGCAAAACAGCGGGTGATCACTTCCAGAACGTCATTGGAGCCATTGCCAAGAGTGATCCGATCCAGCCCGATACCCAGGCGCTTTGACAGCGCCTGCTTGAGATTGAAGCCGTTGCCGTCCGGATACAGGCACAGTTCAGACAAGGCCTGGCGGGCAGCAGAAAGCGCCTTTTCGCTAGGCCCAAGCGGGTTTTCATTGCTGGCAAGCTTGATGATTTCAGCCGGATTCAGCCCCAGTTCCCGGGCCAGTTCCTCAATCGGTTTTCCTGGCTGGTAGGGCGACAATGCCCGCACGCCCCGGACCGCCAGATCCTGGTAATCAATGGCCATAAATCGTCCTCGACACTCTTTACTCAAAAAAACGCCGGTTCGGGTTACTCAAAGAACGCCTATCGGGTAGGAACCCAACCGCTTGAGCTCAACGGCTTCGTCCTCCACTTCTGCGAGAACCTTGCCCACCTGATCGCCCTCCATATGCCCTTCAAAATCGATGTAGAATACATAGGCCCAGGTACCACTGGGCGACGGTCGGGTTTCGATACGGGTCAGGCTGAGGCCATGGCGATGGAACGGCTCAAGCAACTGGTACAGCGCACCCGGTTTGTTTCGCATGGAAACCAGAATGGAGGTCTTGTCGTGACCGCTGGCAGGGACTTCTTCCCGGCCGATGATCAGGAAGCGTGTGGTATTGTCCGGACGGTCTTCAATGCTGTTGGCCAGTTTTTCCAGGCCATAAAGCTCAGCCGCCATGTCGCCGGCAATCGCCGCCGTTCCGGGCTCTGTGCCTGCGCGTCGCGCCGCTTCGGCATTGCTGGAAACTGTCACCCGCTCAACACCATAACGGTGGGTGTCCAGCCACTGGCGACACTGGGCAAACGACTGCTGATGGGAATAGATCCGGGTAACTTCCTGACCCTTGTGCTTGGGAGACACCAGCAGGTGGTGGTGAATCCGCAGTTGCACTTCACCACAGATTTTCAGGGGCGAGGACATGAACATATCGAGGGTGTGATTGATCATGCCCTCAGTGGAGTTCTCCACCGGCACCACACCGTAATGGGCAGCACCGGATTCAACCTCCCGGAATACCGCATCAATCGCGGGCAACGGCACGCTGATCACCGAATGACCAAAATGCTTGAGCGCTGCTGCCTGGGTGAAGGTACCCACCGGCCCCAGGAAGGCAATGTGCATGGGCTTTTCCAACGCCAGGCAGGCCGACATGATTTCCCGGAACAGACGAGCCATTTCCTCACCGGACAATGGCCCCGGGTTCTGTTCCTTGATTCGGCGCAACACCTGGGCTTCCCGCTCCGGGCGATAGAAAAACACATCCTGCCCCGGATTGGCAGTCGTCTTGACGTGGGCGACTTCCTGGGCACAGGTTGCCCGGGCGCTGATCAGCTCCATGAGTTTCTGATCAATCTGATCAATCTCGCCCCTCAGCTCTGCGAGCCGGACCTGCTCATCACTCATGATCAGCCACGCTCCTTCGCAAATTCAGTCATATACTCGATCAGAGCATCAACACCCGCCTCGGGCATCGCGTTGTAAATGCTTGCACGCATCCCACCTACCGAGCGGTGGCCGGCCAGGTTCAGTAGGCCACGGGCATTCGCTCCCTTCAGGAATTCACCGTTCAGGGCGTCGTCTGCCAGGGTAAACGGCACGTTCATCCTGGACCGGAAACGTGGGTCAATGGGGTTGGCGTAGAAATCATGGGCGTCGATGAAGCCATAAAGCTTCCCGGCCTTGCGCAGATTCACGTCACCCATGGCCGCCAGGCCACCCTGCTCTTTGAGCCACTGGAACACCAGGCCCGACAGATACCAGGAATAGGTCGCGGGGGTGTTGTACATGGACCTGTTATCGGCAATCACCTGATAGTTCATCATGGTGGGGGTCTCCCTGCGGGCCTTGCCCAGCAGATCCTTGCGGATAATGACTAGCACCAGCCCGGAGGGACCGATGTTTTTCTGTGCGCCGGCATAGATCAGGCCGAATGCAGAAACATCCACCGGGCGGGACAGCATGTTGGAGGACATATCCGCCACCAGCGGAACCGATGGGCTTTCCGGGATAAAATCGAACTCCAGGCCACCGATGGTTTCGTTGGGCGTATAATGCAGGTACGCCGCATCGGCATTGGTCTGCCAGGAGGATTGGTCCGGGATCGTGGTAAAGCCGCTGTCTTCGGAGCTGGCTGCCACGTCCACCTTGCCGTAACGGCTGGCTTCAGCAATGGCTTTCCCGGACCAGATGCCCGTATTCACATAGTCAGCAGAGCCTTTGTCTCCCAGCAGGTTCAGGGGAATAGTGGAAAACTGGCTGGACGCCCCACCCTGCATAAAGAGAACGGCGTAATCGTCCGACACGCCGGCCAGTTCACGCAGATCATTTTCCGCAGTTTCGGCAATCTCGACAAACTCGTCACTGCGATGGCTCATTTCCATCACCGACATGCCGGTACCGCGCCAGTCGAGCATTTCATCCCGCGCCTGACGAAGCACGCTTTCCGGCAAGGTTGCCGGGCCTGCACAAAAATTATACGCCCTGCTCATGCTGCTGTGATCTCTCAAGTCTTGCTGAATCTGTCTATATGGCGGAGCCGGCTTATTCTTCGCCGGCACCCTCACCTTCTTCGCCTTCTTTCGGGCTGCTGTCTGCCGCCTCGGCGCCACCTTCACCCTCGACTTCACCCTCACCTTCACCGTCGAGTGCTTCGTCATAGGTTTCAGCAATGCGCTCTACGCCTACCAGGCGCTCATCTTCCTGGCTGAGCTTGATCAGCCGCACACCCTGGGTGTTCCGGCTCAGGACGGACACCTCGTCGGTACGAGTTCGCACCAGCGTACCCTTGTCCGAAATCAGCATCATTTCATCACCATCGAACAGCTGCAGGGCTGTAACCAGGTTGCCGTTCCGCTCAGAGCACTGCATGGCAATAACGCCCTGGCTGCCCCGCCCATAGGTCGGGAATTCGTCGATGGCGGTACGCTTGCCGTAACCGTTTTCGCTGGCGGTCAGAATCACACCGCCTTCCTGCGGAATGATCAGGGACACCACATGGTGACCTTCCGGCATCCGGATGCCGCGAACACCGCGGGCTGTCCGGCTCATCGGACGCACCGCTTCCTCAGCAAAGCGAACGGCCTTGCCGGCGGTGGAGAACAGCATCACTTCAGCATCGCCCTTGGTAATGGCAGCGCCAATCAGGGTATCGCCCTCATCCAGATTCAGGGCAATCAGGCCGCTGCTGCGCGGGCGTGAGAAGTTCGGTAGCGGGGTTTTCTTGACCACACCGTTCGAGGTGGCCATCAGCACAAACTGGTCTTCCGGGTAGTCACGCACCGGCAGGAAGGTGGTGATACGCTCACCTTCTTCCAGCGGCAGGATGTTGACCATCGGGCGGCCACGGGAAGCCCGGCTGGCCCGCGGAATCTCGAACACCCGCAACCAGTAGACCTTGCCGCGGTTCGAAAAGCACAGAATGGTGTCGTGGGAATTGGCGACGAGCAACTTCTCAACGAAGTCTTCATCCTTCATGGAGGTCGCAGCCTTGCCCCGGCCACCACGGCGCTGAGCCTGGTAATCTTCCACGGCCTGGGTCTTGGCATAACCGCTGTGGGAAATGGTGACCACGAGATCTTCTTCGTCAATCAGATCGGCAATGGTCAGATCACGCTGGGAGCTGGTGATCTCGGTGCGGCGCTCATCGCCGAATTCGGAAACAACCGCCTCCAGTTCTTCGCGGATAACCTGCATCAGGCGGTCCGGGTCGCCCAGAATTTCCAGCAGGCCGGCAATCTTTTCGAGGATGTCCTTGTATTCGTTCTGGAGCTTCTCGGTTTCAAGACCGGTCAGGCGGTGCAGACGCATATCCAGGATCGCCTGGGTCTGCTCCGGAGACAGGTAGTACAGGCCGTTTCGCAGTCCATAGATTTCCGGCAGGTCGTCCGGGCGACAGGCGTCTTCGCCGGCACGCTCCAGCATGGCCATCACATCGCCCGGGGCCCAGCCCCTGGCCATCAGCTTTTCTTTGGCTTCCACCGAACTGGGCGAGGCCTTGATCAGTTCGATCATCTCATCAATGTTGGCCAGCGCAACCGTGAGGCCTTCGAGGATATGGCCACGTTCGCGGGCCTTGCGCAGTTCATAGATGGTCCGGCGGGTAACCACCTCACGGCGGTGGCGCACGAACGCATCGAGCATCTGCTTGAGGTTCAGCGTTTTCGGCTCGCCATTGATCAGCGCCACCATGTTGATACCGAACACCGTCTGCAACTGGGTGTGGGCGAACAGGTTATTGACCACCACATCCGGATTTTCGCCCCGGCGCAGTTCGATCACAACCCGGATACCTTCCTTGTTGGATTCGTCCCGCAGTTCGGTAATACCCTCGAGGCGCTTCTCTTTCACCAGCTCGGCGATCTTTTCGATCAGACGGGCCTTGTTCAGCTGATACGGCAGCTCGGTGATGATGACGGCGTCGCGGTTGGTTTTGTTATCGTGCTCGATTTCATGGCGGGCACGGACATAGATGCGGCCACGGCCGGTGCGGTAGGCCTCGACAATGCCCGCACGGCCATTGATGATGCCCTCGGTCGGGAAGTCAGGGCCGGGAATGAAGCCCATCAGTTCATCAATGGTGAGATCCGGATTGTCAATCAGCGCCAGGCAGCCGTTGACCACTTCCGTCAGGTTGTGGGGCGGAATATTGGTGGCCATTCCCACGGCGATACCGGAGGAACCATTCACCAGCAGGTTCGGAACCCGGGTAGGCAGAACCTCGGGAATCCGCTCGGTGCCGTCGTAGTTATCAACGAAATCGACGGTTTCCTTGTCCAGATCCGCCAGCAGGGAGTGGGCGATCTTCTCCATGCGAATCTCGGTGTAACGCATGGCTGCGGCATTATCACCATCAATGGAACCGAAGTTGCCCTGGCCGTCAACCAGCGGGTAGCGCAGCGAGAAAGGCTGGGCCATACGTACGATGGTGTCGTAAACCGCAGAGTCACCATGGGGGTGGTATTTACCGATAACGTCACCCACCACACGGGCGGACTTCTTGTAGGCTTTGTTCCAGTCGTTGTTCAGTTCGGACATGGCGAACAGAACCCGGCGGTGAACCGGCTTGAGGCCGTCCCTCACATCAGGGAGCGCCCGCCCGACGATAACGCTCATGGCGTAATCGAGGTAGGACTGTTTTAACTCATCTTCAATATTGACCGGCAGGATCTCTTTGGCTAACTCACCCATCGAGAAAGGTTCCTTTGCGTTATCTGGAAGTCGTATCGGGGCCGTGTCCGGGCCCCATAATTATTCTTCAACAAGCCGCCAAGTCTATCACAGTCGCACCCTTTCCGGGGCAACTGTGAGGCAGCCCTAATCAAACACCACAGTCTTGTTTTCGAAGGTAATCACCCGGTCTTCGATGTGGGAACGCAGACCGCGGGCCAGCACGTTCTTTTCCACGTCCTTGCCCAGGCGAACCATGTCCTCAATGGAGTCACTGTGGGTGATGCGGATGACGTCCTGCTCAATGATCGGGCCCTCGTCGAGGTCCTGGGTCACGTAGTGGCAGGTCGCGCCAATCAGCTTTACGCCCCGGCTGTAGGCCTGGTGGTAGGGGCGGGCACCGGCAAAAGATGGCAGGAAGCTGTGGTGAATGTTAATCACCTTGCCCGCGTACTTTTCACACAGTTCGCCCGGAAGGATCTGCATGTACCGGGCCAGCACCACCACATCCACTTCGTATTTGTGGAAGAGATCGTCGATATGGGCGAAGGCATCCGCCTTGTTTTCCTTGCTGACTGGCACGTGGTGGTAAGGAATCTCGTGCCATTCCACCATTCTGCGAAGGTCATCGTGATTGGAAATGACCGCCACAATCTCGGCATTGATCTCCCTGCTGTGCCACCGGTACAGCAAATCGGCTACGCAGTGGGATTCCTTGCTGCACATCAGGATGACTTTCTTCGGCTGCGCCGAATCGGCAATGTGCCAGTGCATGTTGAATTCACGGGCAATGGGCTCGAACGCGGCACGGAACTGATCCAGGCCAAACGGAATCGAGCTGGCCTTGATTTCGTGCCGCATGAAAAACCAGCCGGTATGGGTGTCCGAGTGGTGACTCGCCTCGGTAATCCAGCCATTATAGGTGGACAGAAAATTACTCACCTTGGCGACAATTCCCACCCGATCAGGGCAGGAAATCACAAGACGATAGGTATGCTCCATGAAAGCCTTTCCTTAACTGAAATCCGGGAAAGCAGGTGTGTCGGGGAATCACCACCGGCATTAACGGCAGGTTAACGGTACACACCCATGAAAATGACCGGCTATCATAGCCTATCTGAGCGCCAGAAACGAGGAATGGAGATATGGACAGGGGCCTCTACCAACACACAATCAAAAACCTCGCCAGAGCACGCTCAGGCCGCCTTTCGATTGCAACAGCCCTCGCTTTTCTTGTGGTTATCGGGCCGGCGTTCGGGCAGGCCATTCTTGAGGGCGAACGGTTTCACCCGGCCACCGCGAAACAGGGCATGGTAGCAACCAGCCACACCCTGGCCACCGAAGTAGCCCTGGACGTGCTCAGGGATGGAGGCAACGCCGTTGATGCCGCGGTCACGGCCGGATTTGCCCTGGCAGTAACCCAGCCCCGCTCCGGCAACATTGGCGGCGGCGGTTTCATGCTGATATCCAAAGGCGATGGCTCAGAGCCGGAGGCCATTGATTACCGCGAGAAAGCGCCCGCCGCCGCTACAGAGGCGATGTTTCAGGACGAATCCGGCAATGTGGTCCGTGATCGCAGCCGCTTCACCCACCTGGCCGCAGGTGTGCCCGGAACCGTGGCCGGCCTTGCGCTGGCGCTGGAGCGCTACGGCACCATCTCCCTGAAACAGGCACTGGCACCGGCCATCAGACTGGCCCGGGAAGGATTTATTGTCCCCCAGCGCTTTACCGAAGGCCTGGAACAAGCCCGCGAAAGACTTGAACGCTGGCCGGCCACTCTTGCCACCTTTTATAGAGCAGACGGCAGCGCCTGGCAGCCTGGCGAGCGGTTTCACCAGCCGGAACTGGCGGACACCCTGCAGCGGATTGCGGATCACGGTGTAAAAGGCTTTTACGAGGGCAAAACCGCCAGGCTGATCGCCGACGAAATGGCCCGGTACGGCGGCCTGATCACCCTTGAGGATCTGAAAGACTATCGCCCGGAGGTCCGCACTCCAGTTCACGGTACCTATCGCGGGTACGATATCTTTTCCATGTCGCCGCCCTCCTCCGGCGGCACTCACATTGTCCAGATCCTCAACATTCTGGAAGGCTTTCCGATGGCCGACTTCGGTCATAATTCGGCCGATGCGATTCATTACATGGCGGAGGCCATGAAACTCGCCTACGCTGACCGCTCGAAATACCTCGGCGATACCGACTACGTAGACGTGCCCCTGGAAGGCCTTACCAGCAAGGGCTATGCAGAAGAACTCCGAAAAACCATCAATCCAGAAAAAGCCCGCCCTGCCAGCGAGATCAAGCCCGATCAGCCGGCTGCCTGGGAAAGCCCGGAAACCACGCATTTCTCGGTGGTGGACAAATGGGGCAATGCGGTGTCCAACACCTACACCATCAATTTCAGCTACGGGTCCGGCATCACGGTGGAAGGCGCCGGCTTCCTGCTCAATAACGAAATGGACGACTTCAGTGCCAAGCCCGGCGTGCCAAATGCCTACGGCCTGATTGGCGGCGAAGCCAACAAGGTTGAGCCCGGCAAACGCATGCTGAGCTCCATGTCGCCCACCATCGTCAAGAAGAACGGCAGAAATGTGCTGGTAACCGGCAGCCCGGGAGGCTCGCGGATTATTACCACCACCTTGCAGGTGATCCTGAATGTGATTGACCATGGCATGAACATCCAGACGGCGGTAAGCGTGCCGCGCATGCACCATCAGTGGCTGCCGGATGAGATTCGCATTGAGCAGGGCATCAGCTCGGACACAATTCGCCTGCTGGAGGAGCGGGGGCACACCGTTGTCCGTGGTTCAGCAATGGGCGCCATCCAGAGTATTATGGTGGGTAAAGACGGTACTCTGTACGGTGGCGCGGATCCAAGGCGAAGCACATCGTCGGCCATGGGCTACTGATGACAGTAATTGACCAGGGTCACTGACCTGACCGGAGGCATTATGTATCTTTCTGTACAACTAAGCTGTTATCCCCTGAAGCAAGAGTATAAACAGCCGATACGGGACCTCATCGCCCGACTCGAGGAAACCGGGCTGGAAGTTTATCCGGGCCGCATGAGCACGGAAATTTTCGGCGACTATGATGAGGTTATGAAGGTTCTCTCGGATACCATGAAGTGGTCATTCGAGACTTACGGCAAATCCGTCTTCGTGGCGAAGATCATGGAGGGCGACCGGAGACCGAAATGACAGCACCGAACGGGACAGGCAATCCGCAACAGCCGGGGAACAATCCGCAACCGGCAATACCCAACCAGTACTCGTTCCTGTGGCTCAGTGCCGCCATTTTCCTGATGGTGCTCTGGCTGCAGGACGGTGGGCAGCCACAGCTTCGGGAACTGGCCTATTCCGACTTCAAAACCGCGGTGGTGAACGATCAGGTTTCAGAAGTCACACTCAAGGAAGAGGCGATTACCGGCCTGTTCACCGACAGTGGCGCGGCATCATTCAGTTCTGACACCCCGTCCCAGGCAAGCACGCCGGGGTTTCGCACCATACGCCCACCCATGGAAGATCCCTCACTACTGGGCCTTCTCGAAGAACAAGGGGTGACCATCAGGGCGATGCCCTCGGGTCTGCCCTGGTGGCAGGAGCTGATTCGTGGATTCCTGCCCTGGATACTGCTGCTGGCGCTGATGTTCTGGTTCTGGGGCGCAGCCCAGAAGCGTATGACCCAGGGAGGCGGCCCCTTTGATTTCAGCCGTTCAAAGGCGCGGAAGGCGCGCAGGGAAACCTCTACAGCCACACTCGATGATGTGGCCGGCATCGAGTCTGCCAAGCGGGAAATCGCGGAGATTATCGACTTCCTGAAATCCCCCGAAAAGTATCGGGCCCTGGGTGCCGTCATGCCCAAGGGTGTTCTGCTGGTTGGCCCGCCGGGCACCGGCAAGACCCTGCTGGCCAGGGCTATCGCCGGCGAAGCAGAAGTGCCCTTTTACAGCATCAGCGCCTCGGAATTTATTGAAATGTTCGTGGGTGTGGGTGCAGCCCGGGTGCGGGATATGTTCCAGGAAGCCCGGAAGGACGCGCCAGCTCTGATCTTCATCGACGAACTGGACGCCATCGGCCGCTCCCGGGGCGCCGGCCTGGGCGGTGGCCACGATGAGCGGGAACAGACCCTGAACCAGATCCTGACCGAGATGGATGGCTTCGAGGCCCACGAGAATGTCCTGGTACTGGCCGCCACCAACCGGCCCGATGTCCTGGACAGCGCGCTGCTCCGCCCGGGGCGGTTTGACCGCAAGGTCACCCTGGACCGGCCCCACAAGGACGCACGTACCGCGATCCTGCAGGTTCACGTTCGCAAGGTGCCACTGGCCATTGATGTCGACCTGGAGCAACTGGCCGCCCGGACCATCGGTTTCTCCGGCGCAGACCTGAAGAACCTGGTAAACGAGGCCGCGCTCACCGCAGCCCGGGAAAACCTCCATGAAGTGAGCGCCCGCTGTTTTGAGGTCGCCCGGGACCGGATTATCCTTGGCGAGGAGCGGGACGCCCGGCTGTCTCCCGAAGAGCGGAAAGCGGTGGCCTATCACGAATGTGGCCACGCCATCATGGCCTATTACATGCCCAACGCCGACCCACTCACCAAGCTCACTATCATTCCTCACGGCATGGCCATGGGTGTCACTGAACAGACCCCGAGGGAAGACCATTACACCTATACGGAAAGCTACCTGAAGGATCGAATCAAGGTAATGCTCGGAGGTCGCTGTGCGGAAAAACTGGTTTATGGCGAAGTCAGCACCGGCGCCCAGAACGACCTGAAGGAAGCCACGACACTGATTCGCCGCATGATTGGCCAGTGGGGGATGAGCGAGAAGATCGGCCCCCTCGGCCTGAGCATTGGAGAAGAGCATGTATTCCTTGGCCGGGAAATGGGGCTGCCAAGAGAGTTCAGTGAAAAAATGGCAGAAATGATCGATGCGGAAATCCAGGCACAGTTATTGGCGATGGAAAAAGCGACCCTGGATTTCCTGACGGATCACCGCGACCAGCTGGAAGCGCTGGCCAAAGCGGTGCTGAAAGCGGAAACCCTGTCTGCCGAAGACGTCGAGGAAATCCTCCGCAAGGAGGATGCTCGCAAAATTGCCTGACCGGCCGGGTCAGACCTGGCCCACAAGGTCATGACTGAACAGCGCCATGCAGAACCCCACCACGACTCCCAGTGGTGGGCCCCAGTGGTGCTCGAGCCTGGATCGCGGAGCGATATCCTGAGAAATCAGATGGAGAATATCCAGGAACATCAGAGCATCTGGCCTTTAAAAAACGAGGGGCTTTCATGGCGTGACCGTTACCGGAAGATTCAGGGCCACCAGCAGCTGCTCCGCGCCGGGCTCCTGAAGCAAGGTACATTCCCGGCTGAGCACCAACTGGGCGGCCTTCTCCTGACGCAAAACCTGGACAACGGTAACCGGATCGGTCGCAGGAAGCGACCGTACACGAAGGTCTGACTCCGGAATACCGAGGTCCTGCCTGATGGCCTGAAAGGCTTCCAGTGGCATCTCCGAACCCGAACCCAGTAACAGCGTCACAGGCTGATGGGAATGCCTGACTGCCTCTGCCGTTGCCCTGATAGCGCGGCGATTTGCATCCTCGTGGTCATTGAGAAAGACCACAACCCTGCCCTGTGGCAAGACCCGCCTTTCGCACCAGAACAATACCCTGCCCGGCGACCGGCGAAGAAGGCCTCTTGCCGTGGAGCCCAGCCGCGCCCCGGGTGCCGAGGACCAGCCAACCCGACCAAGAACCAGAAGATCCTGGGGCCCTGCCAGCGCGAGCACCTCCTCAACAACACTGCCACGGGCGATGCTCAGAGTATGCCGGCCACCGTAATGGGCCACGGCGCCAGCAAGAGCACAACGAGCCTGGCCAGCCAGCCTCTGCATGCGCTGCTCAAGCTTGGTCGGGTCAAAGGGCCGGCTAACGCCGGACGCCGAGCCGACCTCTCTGGCAAAATCATAACCCGCACTGCGCAGCAGGTTCAGTTCCTCAACAAACACACCCAGAACATCGGCACCGGTATTCGCAGCAATTTCTGCCGCTGCCCCCAGTGCGGCATAACTCATTCTGGAGCCATCCAGCAGTACCAACACACGTCCGGTTGCCGTGCCGGGGTTAGCCTGATCTGCAGGTGCGTCAGTCACTACCTTTGCCCCCACTGCTGTTCGCGTCTGCGTTGTCATCCCGCTTCTTACTGGCTTCAGCGAACCTCGCCAGCCGCTCGGCAACCCGCCGGTTGAAGCTGTTCTCGGGAAACTCCCCGCTACTGCCGGGTTCCCCGGCCTCCAGGCCGGTTAAAAGCTCAATGGCCTGATTGATGTCAGAGACTGGATAAATCCGGAACCGGTCTTCGGCAATCGCCTGGCGCACGTCCGCTCTGAGCATCAGATGCTCCACATTACTCGCCGGCAGCAAGACCCCTTGCCCCCCTATTTCACCTGCCTCCCGGCAAACGTCAAAAAAGCCCTCTATTTTTTCATTGACGCCACCCACCGCCTGAACCTCACCATGCTGATTCATGGACCCGGTCACGGCAAAGGACTGCTTCAGCGGAACCCGGGAAATTGCGGAAAGCAGCACGCAGGTTTCCGCCACCGAGGCGGAATCCCCCTCTACACCGCCGTAAGACTGCTCAAAAGCCAGACTTGCAGACAACGACAAATCACCCTCGCCCGCATATCGGCTCGCCAGAAACCGGGAAAGAATCATCACGGACTTGCTGTGGATCGGACCGCCGAGCTTGGCCTCTCTCTCTATATCCACAACCTGGCCTTTCCCCGGCCGGGCCGTTGCCGTAATCCTCGTGGGCTGCCCGAACATGGAAGCGCCAAGCCTGAGCACCGACAAACCGTTGACCCGGGCCACTTCCTCACCTTCCGTGGCTATCATCACAATGCCCCGGCTTATCTGCTCCCGGCTTCGCTCCCGAACCCGGCTGGCACGGTATTCACGCTCATCGATGGCCTGCTGGATGTGGCGGGCTTCAACGGTATCGGCACTGGACTGGCCAGCCCAGTGGTCTGCCTCACTCAGAATATCCCGAAGCACCCGATCATGGGCGGTCAGCTTACGCTGATCCGCCGCCAGCCGGCTGGCATGCTCAATCAGCCTCGCTACCGCGTCACGTTCCAGGGCCCGTATTTCGAGTGTTCTGGCCATGGTGGCGATCATTCGGGAATACAGCTCGTAGCAGTCGTCGTTCCGATCCAGATCATCCTCGAAATCCGCTTCCACCTTGAATAGGTCCAGAAAATCGGGGTCATAATGGGAAAGCAGGTAGTACAACATCCGATCCCCCAACAGCAGCACCTTGACCGAAACCGGAATCGGCTCTGGTTGCAGGCTGACGGTGCTGACAAGCCCATAGAGCCGCTCCAGCGACTCGATCCGGATTTCACCAGAGAAAAGGATTCGCTTAAGACTCTCCCATGCCATTGGCTGGGTCAGCACACGACGGGCGTCGATGATCAGATACCCACCGCTGGCCCGGTGCACGGAGCCGCCGCGAATAAGGGTGAAATCGGTGTAGAGATTACCCTGGTGGGCCCGGTGCTCAATCTGCCCGGCCAGATGCTGGTGATTGGGCAAGTCCTCATAAATGATCGGTGCCCCCAAAGTGTCCGCATTGTCCACCAGGAGGTTGACCCTGTAGCGCGCCAGCAAACCGGCCGGGGGACCGTTATCGCTGCCCTGAAAGGCTTCTGCATGCTCAACCACGTCTTCCCGCACTGCATCCAGGTAGTCAACAACGTCCGGCAGATGCGACCATTTCTCCCGCAGTTCGCCAATGGGGCCACCCAGGGTCAGTTGCACCATTTCCTCGTTCAGGGCATGCACGCGCTCCCGAACTTCCTTCCGCAACCTGGGAACCTGCTGGATGGTTTGCTGGAGTTTCTTTTGCAACTCCTCGACCTTGGATTCGATCAGCTGCTTCTCTTCATCAGAGAAGGTTTTGTATTCTTCAGGGTCAATCACTTCGCCCTTTCGCATAGGCGCAAAGGTAAAGCCAGCCGGTGTGGTGATCATCGCAATGTTATTGCGGTTTGCCTCCTCCTGGATTTCAAACAGGCCCTGATGCTGGCGTTTTGCCATTTCTTCCTGCAACTCCTGCAGCCGTGCCTGGTATTCCTCACTCTCAAAGGCCGCCGGGATGGCCGTGCGCAATTCCTCCGCCAGGTCATCCATGCCTTTCTTGAACTGCTGCCCCTCCCCGGCCGGCAACTGGATGGCTTTCGGACGGTCTGAAAACCCAAAGTTAAATACATGGCACCAGTCGGGGGGTACCGGCTGTCTCGCCGCATGTTGCGAGAGGAACCGCTCCACCAGTTCGTGCTTGCCTGCCCCAGAAGGCCCCAGGACAAACAGATTGAACCCACTGGCCTGCATACTTGCCCCGAACTCCAGCGCCCTCAGAACACGATCCTGCCCGCAGGGCTGCTCGAGGTCTTCAAGATCGTCCGTGGTGATGAAATCCAGCTTTTCCGTTGGGCAACCGTGGTAAACCTGTTCTTCGGATAGCGGGGCGGGTAATGGCATTACATCCTCCTGATGGATTCGACGGTATAGCGAAGTACCTTAGAGGCGAATCCAGATAGCCAACCCGGGGCAGGGACTGCAGGCGGGGCAGCAATGCCTCTCAAAGGCAAACGATGAGAGGGTCCCAGAAGTACAGCCCGACGTATGCGGTCATGAAGTTGCGCAGGTTGTGCGTACGCAATGGCGGCTTTTCGTATGTTGGCAGACATAGCCGATTACCTGCTTATCAGAACGGTCCGGAACGAGCACACTCTGTCGATGGAAGAAATTGACACCCCCTCGTGAGGAAACTATAGGTTATTTGAGACAATTCGGAAGCGAAATTGCAAGGGATCTCCATCGCGGGCGATATACTCGTTCTCCAGGGCCGCGAGGTTGGGTTCTGGCATTGACTTGATGACGGCCGCATCCGGTGAGACCTTTGCCCGGGCCGCTCAGGCGCTGGGTTGAAAAAGCCTGGTCCATTAGAGCCCAATTGAATCTGCTGCCAACTATCGTGACAGAGGGGGGAGACTGTTTAAACCATCGATATTTTAAGTTTTGCCATTTTAAAATGGCATTGGTCCATCATCATCTTCCATATATGACAGCTCGCTCATCAAACCGAGAAAAACCCCAAGCGATTCGCTCAGGTTTTTTACTATCTCACTGTACATGAGCTTTTCTTCAGCCGTCTTGGCTTTACCCATAACTTTCAGAGCGGCAGACATCTCCTTGGAAATGCCTTCCATCAATTTATCGGGTTCCATAGCTGATATACCTCATTTTATATTTCGCTGGGTTTTTTGCCATTCTAAGAACCAAAGCAATTTCATGCAAACCTATACCGCTAACTGCACGTTCATTCCACGACGTAGTGGGCTTACTTTACTTCACGTCACGAAGAGGCCTGAGTAATCCTGGGGAGACCTTGTATTGTGCCTTACCGTCCTCTGCCAGCACGATCACACTTTTGCGATTGATCTTGGTCACGATCCCCGCCCTCCCCCCTCTGTCAAGGTAGTTGGAAGCGTTGGCAGCTATGTTCAGGATCTCCGGTAGCCGGCAGGAGGGCGGCGGCATCCGGATTCCGCCGCAACCCAGATTATTGCATGTCGTTAAACGCAGCATCGGTTCGTGCCGCCAGGATGAAGTCATTTTTGTGCAGGCCGCCAATTTCGTGGCTCCACCAGCTTACCGCGACTTTTCCGTATTCCAGAACAATCACAGGGTGATGATTCTCGGCTTCGGCGAGATCGCCGATCTTGTTGGTAAATTCCAGGGCCTTAACAAAGTTTTTGAGTTTGTAAACCTTGTAAAGCTGTTCTTCGCCGTCAATGTTCAGAATCTCCCAGTCTGGCACGCTCTTGTGCAACTGCTGCTTTTCTTCCTCAGTCGCCTTGGGCACGTTGGGGCTGCAGGCTTCGCAGCTGTGTTCTTTCAGGTCACTCATCTCAACCTCCATGGCTGATGGCTGTACTACAAGCGTGGGCCTGGCCGTTCGTTTTATCAACCCTCCCCTTGAAATCCTGCCATTCTCAATATACTGTATATTTAAACAGTATATTGAGAACTTTCATCATGAGCGAGCTTCTGAACACGCTGATGCAGGATGCCCGTGTCTGGCAGGGGCACCGTCACATCCAGACCACACAACCTGCAGAACCAACCGGATATCAGGTTCTGGATAACCAGCTTGGCGGCCTGGGCTGGCCCCGGGGTGCCCTGAGTGAATGCCTTCTGGATGCACCGGGTATTGGTGAGCTGCACTTGTTGCTGCCACTCATGCAGCGGCTGTGCAGGGAGGGTAAAACCGTGTTCTGGCTGAACCCGCCGCACACGCCTTATGCGCCCGCTCTGGCCCGGGAAGGCGTGAAGCTGGATCAGGTGGTGTTGATCCATACCGAGGATGAGGGCGACTTTCTGTGGACACTGGAAAACTGCCTTCGCTCAGCGGTAACGGGTCTGGTGATGGCCTGGCCGGGAAAACTCGCTTCCCGGGAAGTCCGGCGCCTGCAACTGGCGGCCGAAGCCGGCAGCAATGTGTGTGTCCTGTTCCGGGAACGGCGTTACACCGGGCAGAATTCTCCGGCTGCCCTGCGCCTGGAACTGGAACCTGGCGAGCAGCAGGCTCTCAAGGTGAATGTACTCAAACGCCGGGGCAGCTGGCCCGGGCAACGCTGTTCACTGGCCATGGCCCAGCGGGCTGATCTTTCGTTCCGTGAAACCACCCGGGTTGTCCGGGACCCCTGGTCAGGTTCAACCGGATAATAACGCTCCATGCTCTGGCTATATCTGCATTTCCCGCACCTGCTGCTGGACCATATTCGCCACTCCCGTGAAAACCAGGGCGCGCTGGTGATTGTGGAAGGCTCTGGCCAGAAGGTGATCCAGGCCTGCCCCGAAGCCAGGAGCCAGGGTATTAGGAGCGGTATGCGTCTGAAAACCGCCATCAGTCTGGTGCCGGGTCTGGGCATGGTGCGCGCTGATGAGACTCAGGAAGCCAGGATTCTGGAAGACCAGGCCCGCTGGCTGTATCACTATGCCGCCCACATTGTGCTGATGCCGCCGGATGGCATTCTGGCTGAAGTTGGCAGCCTGAAGAAACTGTACGGCGGGTTGCCTGCTGCCTGGCTAACGGTGGAACAGGGGCTGAATGAGCGCCACCTGAATGCCTGGATCGGGGTTGGCTACACACCCCTGGCGGCCCGTCTGATTGCCCGCGCTGGTAAGGGGGAATGCACAACTGACAAGGGCCATATTCAGCGAACCCTGAGCCAGATACCCCTGCTTGCCGCGGAATTCGATGAGAAAGTCTATATGCGTCTGCAACGCCTGGGGCTGAACACGCTGGGGGAGGTTTTTGATCTGCCGTCCAACGAGCTGGCACGCCGCCTGTCTCCGGAACTTCTGGCTTATACCCAGAAAATCCAGGGCACCCGGCCGGATCCCCGGGCACCCTGGCAACCGCCCCACTCGTTCCGGCAACAGGCGGATTTCGGACAGGAGATTGAGCACACACAGGGGCTGCTGTTTCCGCTCCAGCGCATACTCACGGAACTGGAGAAAGACCTTTGCTGGCGCCAGCAGGATACCGACAGCCTGCGACTGGTTCTGAGGCACCGGCATGCGGAACCAACCCGGTTGCAGATCCGCACGTCCGGGCCGGAGCACCGGGCCGATAATTTCCTCAACCTGATTCGCCTGCGGTTGGAGCAGCATTCCCTGAGCGCGCCAGTTATCTCAATGGTTCTGCTGGTGAAGCGCTTCCTGTCCCGGGAAGCGCCCGCCGGGCAGGATCTGCTGGGCGAAACCCAGGATCTGAATGAAGCCTGGCATACCCTGATCAGCCGCTTGCGGGCGCGTCTGGGCGATCAGGCCCTCAGGCAACTGTCACCCCAGGCCGACCATCGCCCCGAACGGGCCTGGTCGGCCTCGGAAGTTCTGCGTAAAACCGGAACGCCGTTAACACCGGCTGAAGAGCTGCCAAGGCGCCCTTTCTGGCTGTTGAAAGACCCGCAACCGCTGACCGAGGCACCAGCCGCCTGGTTTGCCGGCCCGGAGCGGATTAGCGCTGGCTGGTGGGATGGTCAGCGGGTGCACCGGGATTACTACGTTGCCCAATTAAACAGCGGCCAACTGGCCTGGGTCTTCCGGGATGCCCGCGGAGGCTGGTTTGTGCATGGCTGGTTCGGCTGATGCCTGAACATCATCAGTACGCAGAGCTGTTCTGCTTCAGCAATTTCACCTTTCTGACCGGTGCCTCTCACCCACACGAACTGGCCGAACAGGCGCACGAGCTTGGCTACAAGGCTCTGGCCATCACCGATGCCTGCTCCGTTGCCGGCATTCCGCGGGCCTGGGCGACGCTGGCAGACAGCCCGGTAAAACTCATTACCGGCAGTTGGTTTGAGCTGTCGAATGCGCCAGCCGGCGCAACCATGCCCCGTTTTATTCTTCTGGCTCGTACACGCAAAGGCTATGGCCAGCTTTGCCAGTTGATCACCACCGGCCGTCGCCGGGCCGAGAAAGGCCAGTATCAGCTGTTTTACCGGGACATTGAAACCCACACCCTGGATGACTGCCTGTGCCTGTGGCTGCCCCCCTCACCCACCGAGGCGGATTCCGATCAGGCCCTGGCCTGCGGCGAGTGGCTGGCCCGCCTGTTTGACCCCCGGATCTGGATTGCCGCGGCCCGCACCCTGGAATCCGGCGAGGAGCAGCGGCTTGCCCGGATACACTGGCTGGCCGACCAGCTGCGCATTCCTGTTGCTGCCGTGGGTGAGGTGCACATGCACAGCCGGGAGCGCCAACCTCTGCAGGATGTGCTAACAGCCCTGCGCAATCACACCAACCTGGAGAATGCCGGCCACTGCCTGTTCCAGAATGGCGAGCGGTACCTGCGCCCCCTGCCCGTTCTGCAACGGCTGTTTCCGGAAGCCTGGCTGCACGAAACGCTTGCCATTGCCAGCCAGTGCACCTTTGAGCCCGGCAGCCTGCGTTATGAATACCCGCCAGATCTGGTGCCGGAAGGCGAATCCCCTGCTGGTTACCTGAAGCGCCTGACCCGTGAAGGCGAGCGAAAGCGCTATCCCGGGGGTGCACCGCTTCAGGTTCAAAACCTGATCCGCAAGGAGCTGGGCCTGATCTCGGAGATGAAGTATGAGCATTACTTCCTCACCATCCACGACATCGTGGTCTTTGCCCGCAGCCAGGGCATCCTGTGCCAAGGTCGGGGTTCCGCCGCCAATTCCGCGGTCTGTTACTGCCTGGGCATCACCGAGGTAAACCCGGCCCGGGTGGAGCTTCTGTTCGAGCGTTTTATTTCCAAAGACCGCGACGAGCCACCCGATATCGATGTGGATTTCGAGCACGAACGGCGGGAAGAGGTTATCCAGTATATTTACCAGCGCTATTCCCGTGAGCGGGCCGCCCTGGCCGCTACCGTTATCCGTTACCGGCCCAAGAGCGCCATTCGCGATGTCGGCAAGGCCCTGGGGTTTGATCCAGCCCTGGTGGAGCAGCTGCTGGAGGGCATCGACTGGCGGGATAAGGCCACCAACTGGCGCCAGCAGATTCTGGACAAGAAAATCACCCGCAACCCGCAAGTGGCGGATCAGTTCTTTACCCTGGTCAACACTCTGCTCGGCTTTCCCCGCCACCTCTCCCAGCATGTTGGTGGTTTTGTGATCAGCGCCGGGCCACTGGCTGAACTGGTGCCGGTGGAAAACGCCGCCATGGCCGGCCGCACCGTGATCCAGTGGGACAAGGACGATCTCGAGAGCCTGGGCCTGATGAAAGTGGATGTGCTGGCCCTCGGCATGCTCTCCGCCATTCGCAAGGCGCTGGAGTTGATCAGCGAAGAAAAGGGCCGGCCCTTCCGGATACAGGACATCCCCCAGGAAGACCGGGCTACCTATGCCATGCTCCAGACTGGCGACAGCATCGGGGTATTCCAGGTGGAGTCCCGGGCCCAGATCAACATGCTGCCCCGCCTGAAACCGGAAACCTGGTACGACCTGGTGATCGAAGTGGCCATCGTGCGGCCGGGGCCCATCCAGGGTGACATGGTACACCCCTACCTGCGCCGCAAGCACGGCCTGGAGCCGGTGGATTACCCGAACGATGCCGTGCGCAAGGTGCTGGAACGCACCCTGGGCGTTCCGATTTTCCAGGAACAGGTAATTAAGCTGGCCATGGTGGCGGCCGGCTTCTCCGCCGGCGAAGCCGACCAACTGCGCCGGGCCATGGCTGCCTGGAAGTCCCATGGCGACCTGACCCCGTTCCGGGAAAAACTGGTCACCGGCATGCTTGAGCGCGGGCACGATGCCGACTTCGCCGAGCGGCTGTACCAGCAAATCTGCGGCTTCGGCGGTTACGGCTTCCCCGAATCCCACGCCGCCAGCTTTGCCCTGCTGGTGTACGTCTCCGCCTGGATCAAACGCCATTACCCGGCAGCTTTCTACTGCGCCCTGCTCAACAGCCAGCCCATGGGATTCTACTCCCCCTCTCAACTGGCTCAGGACGCCCGGCGTCACAACGTCACAGTGCTGCCGCCGGATGTTAATGTGAGTCAGTGGGACCACACCCTGGAAGGAAACGAACGCCACCTGCGCCTGGGCCTGAGAATCATCCGGGGCCTGCCCGTTAATGGCGCCGAGCGCATCCACCAGAACCGGCCAGCAGACGGCTACCGCTCTGCCGGCGAACTTCGCCGCCTGGCCACCCTGAACCAGCGGGATATGGAACTGCTCGCCGGTGCCAACGCCATGCCGGCATTCACCGCCAACCGCCACCAGGCCTACTGGCAACTACTCGACCACGAACAGCCCGCCGAACTGTTCTCTGAAGAAACGGTTGTCGACGACCAACCGGAATATTGTCACCAGCTACCGGAACCCACCGAAGGCCAGAACATATTGGCCGACTATTCCAGCCAGGGCCTGACCCTCCAGCGCCACCCTCTGGCCCTGCTCCGGGAACAGGGCCATCTTCGGTTCTGCCTCAGTGCCGAACAACTGAAAACCACCAAAGCGGGCATCCCCGTCCAGGTCGCCGGCCTCGTCACCGGCCGCCAACGCCCCGGCTCCGCCTCAGGCGTTACCTTCGTCACCCTGGAAGACGAAACCGGGAATGTGAATGTGGTGGTGTGGCTGGAAACGGCACGGCGGCAACGTAAACCGCTATTAACCGCCCGGTTGTTGCATGTGAAGGGAGTGCTGGAGCGACAGGGGGATATTGTTCATGTGATGGCGGGGCGGCTTTCGGACCTTAGCCACCTGATTCGGTCGCTGCCGGTTCATTCCAGGAACTTTCATTAAGTCCTCAACTTGCAGATTAAGTCTGTCGGAGTACGGCTTTGCCTAATCCGATTTACAGGCTTTTTTGATGCGATAACTCCGAAGATCATGGGGCGGGTGTGGAACGAGAAAACCCCGTGAGGCCAAAGCCCAACGGGGTTTTCTCAAAGCAGCGCAGAGAGATCAGCTCAGGAGCTTGATCATCACACCAGCAGCAACCGCAGAGCCGATAACACCAGCCACGTTTGGGCCCATTGCGTGCATCAGCAGGAAGTTCTGCGGGTTGGCTTCCAGGCCAACCTTATTGGACACCCGCGCTGCCATCGGCACCGCAGACACACCGGCTGAACCAATCAACGGGTTGATCTTCTCCTTGCTGAACTTGTTCATCAGCTTCGCCATCAGAACACCACTCGCGGTACCGACACCGAATGCGCCGATACCCAGTGCCAGAATGCCCAGAGTCTGGGCATCCAGGAACTTGTCCGCCATCAGCTTGGAACCAACAGACAGCCCGAGAAAAATAGTCACAATGTTAATCAGTGAGTTCTGGGCGGTGTCACTCAGACGCTCCACCACGCCACATTCACGCATCAGGTTACCGAAACAGAACATACCTAACAGCGGCGCCGCATCCGGCAGGAACAGAACCACAGCGATCAATACCACCAGAGGGAAGATAATCTTTTCCTTCTTGCTCACCGGGCGCAACTGGGACATCTTGATCTTGCGCTCTTCCAGAGACGTCAGCGCCTTCATGATCGGCGGCTGAATCATCGGAACCATCGCCATATAGGCGTAGGCAGAGACTGCAATAGCACCCAACAGATGTGGTGCCAAAACAGTGGACACATAAATCGAAGTCGGACCATCGGCACCACCGATGATACCAACGGCTGCCGCTTCCAGAATGGTGAAATCCAGGATACCGGCCCAGTCCAGCAAGGCCGCACCCAGCACCGTACCAAAGATACCGAACTGGGCAGCGGCGCCTAGCAGCATGGTTTTGGGGTTCGCCAGTAACGGACCGAAGTCTGTCATCGCGCCTACGCCCATGAAAATGATCAGCGGACCCACGGTACTGCCGATAACAACCAGATAGAAGTTGTACAGCATGCCATTGCTATAGCCGAAGTCCTGGGCAAGGGAGTTCGCCATGGCCATTTCAGAGTAGCTGGCCTCCTTGACAGCAACCTTGAAGGCTTCTTTCAACTCAGGCGTTATGGCCTGCCCCGCCTGATAGACCACATCCAGCGGCGCGGCCAGCGCAGCCAGAACCTGCGTCGCCTCGTCCTTCAGGGCGAAGTGGATTGCGTTCTCCGCCGCAGTCAGGGCAAGCCCCGCCTCCGGAATATTCGCCAGGATGCCACCAAACCCGATGGGCACAAGAAGCAACGGCTCAAATTTCTTGTTGATCGCAAGATAGAGAAGCAACAGGCCAATGGCGATCATGATCACCTGGCCCGGCTCAATGTTGAACAGGCCACTACCTGTCCACAGTGTTATTAATTTTTCCATGGAATGCTGGCCCTTATGCGATTGTCAGCATTTCATCATCAGGAGAGACGGCATCACCGACCTTGATGAAGATTTCACCAATAGTACCGGCCTTGGGTGCGCGGATCTCGGTTTCCATTTTCATGGCCTCGAGAATGATCAGCACATCGCCCTCCTCCACGGCGTCACCCGGAGAAACCAGAACCTTGAAGATGTTGCCGCCCAGAGGCGCAACCACCGGCTCACCTTCACCGGCAGCGGGTGCCGGTGCGGAGGTAGCCGCCGGTGCAGCAGCCGCACTACCTTCACCCTGAATCTGGGTGATCTCACCACCCTCGGAAACGGCAACCACGAACTTCTTGCCATTCACCTCCACAGTGTAAGTCTCGGGGCCGTCAGCCTTCTTGGCGGGAGCGGCACTTTCTGCGGTCGGAACCGGCTCGAAGGCATCCGGGTTGTCACGGTTTTCAAGGAACTTCAAACCGATCTGCGGGAACAGCGCGTAGGTCAGAACGTCGTCTACGGTGTTTTCCGCCAGCCTGACGCCCTTTTCCTCCGCCAGCTTCTTGAGCTCATCGGTCAGCTTATCCATTTCCGGCTCAATCAGATCCGCCGGACGACAGGTAACAGACTCTTTTCCATCCAGAACGCGCTCCTGAAGCTCCTTGTTGAACGGAGCCGGTGCCGCACCGTACTCGCCTTTGAGGATTGCGGAGGTTTCTTTGGAGATGGACTTATAACGCTCGCCTGTCAGAACATTCAATACCGCCTGGGTACCCACGATCTGGGACGTGGGAGTTACCAGCGGGATGTAACCCAGGTCCTCGCGGACCTTGGGAATTTCAGCCAGAACCTCGTCAAATTTATCGCTCGCGTTCTGCTCTCTCAACTGGTTTTCCATGTTGGTCAACATGCCACCCGGCACCTGGGCGATCAGAATGCGGGAATCGGTACCCCGGAGGCTGCCTTCAAACTTGGCATACTTCTTACGGACTTCACGGAAGTAACTGGCAATCTCTTCCAGCAGGTTCAGGTCCAGGCCTGTGTCGCGATCAGTACCTTCAAGAATCGCAACCACTGCTTCAGTCGGCGAATGGCCATAAGTCATGCTCATCGAAGAGATCGCCGTATCCACGTTATCAATACCGGCCTCTGCGGCCTTGATGGCGGTGGCGGTAGACATGCCGGTGGTTGCGTGGCACTGCATGTGAATTGGGATGTCCAGTTCTTTCTTCAGGCGGCTGACCAGATCAAAAGCCACGTACGGCTTGAGAATACCGGCCATGTCCTTGATGGCGATGGAATCCGCGCCCATGGAGGCGATTTCCTTCGCCAGCTCTACCCACATTTCGATGGTGTGCACCGGGCTGGTGGTGTAGGAGATGGTGCCCTGGGCGTGTTTGCCGGTCTTGCGAACGGCCTTGATGGCGGTATCCAGATTGCGAGGGTCATTCATCGCATCAAAGATACGGAATACGTCTACGCCGTTCTCGGCGGCCCGCTCAACAAATCGCTCGACCACGTCGTCTGCATAGTGACGATAACCCAAAAGATTTTGACCACGCAGGAGCATTTGCTGCGGTGTATTGGGCATGGCTTTTTTCAGCTCGCGAATGCGCTCCCAGGGATCTTCGCCCAGGTAGCGGATACAGGAATCAAAGGTGGCTCCGCCCCAGGATTCCAGAGACCAGAAACCGACCTTGTCGAGTTTCTCGGCAATAGGCAGCATGTCATCCAGCCGCATACGGGTGGCAAGCAGGGACTGGTGGGCGTCACGCAGGATAACGTCCGTAATCCCCAACGGTTTCTTTGTGTCAGTCATCGTGTCAGCCTTCTGTTTAAAGGTTCTATCTTTACCGGATCACTTCTTGTGGCGCGCCCGGAATTGCGCAATCGCCTTCTTGATGGCCTCGGCGGTGTCAGGGTCAACCGGCGCGGGCGCCTTTGGCTTGGCACATGGTGTTTTGGCCGGGGTTGCCGGCTCTGGCGGCGCAAACCGTCCTATGAGTTTGGACATAAGGAGTGTCGCGAATACCAGAACAATCAGGAACACGAACACAAACCCCATTCCGGCAATCGTCAGATCGACGGTTTGTGACATCAGGTCATTCATATCGAACAGCTACCTGTATTGATTTATGGTTCTCCCGAACCCTGCCCGGCCTGACGAGTTAGACCAAAGTCTAGTGTCATTCCGTAACAATTCGGGTGGCAAAATCCGGCGTAATTTACCGGTTTCAGTGTCCCCGGGCAACCTGAATACGAAAATCTATAAGGAGTTTCCGAGCGTCAGAGCTTTCAGTCACGAATATCATGCCGCCCGAAGCAATTCTCATTCAGGCATACCGGACGCGAATTTTGCGGCCTTTGACCTTGCCACTTTCCAATCTCGACAAAGCTGTGTCTGCCTGCGACTTCTCAACAGCCACAAAACACTGGTGATCAAACAGATCTATCTTGCCAACCGCTTTGCCGGGAATACCAGCCTCCCCCGTTAACGCCCCCAACACATCCCCTGGACGGATCTTGTCCTTGCGACCACCGGCTATGCACAGGGTTCGCATGGCAGGAACAACCGGTTTTACCGGCACAGCCAGAAGCAGTTCGGTGTCTCCCCAGACCGCGCTACGCCCACGCTCGGATTCAATCCGGCTGATCTTATGTCCCTGGGACGGCACGCAGAAGGTAACTGCATGGCCCTGCTCCCCCGCTCGCCCGGTACGTCCGATGCGGTGGGTGTGAACTTCAGGGTCCCGTGCCGGTTCCGCATTTATGACGAACGGCAGGGACTTGATATCCAGACCACGGGCAGCCACGTCGGTGGCAACCAGAATCGAACAGCTTTGATTACCAAAACGCACCAGCACACTGTCACGATCCCTTTGTTCCAGATCACCATGCAACGCCAGCGCCGAAAACCCCCGGTTGACCAGGTCTTCCGCCATCTCGTCACACTGCTGCTTTGTGGCACAGAAAACAATGCAGGACCCGGGCTGTCTCTCGGAGAGCAGCGCCACAATGGCATCCGCCTTCTGCCGGGGCGACACCTCGTAGAACAGCTCTTCGATGTCCGGATTCCCGCCAGCTGTTTCTGCGCGCACGTCCACCGGATCTTTCTGATACTGTTTGCTGAGTTCACGGATAGACGCCGGCCAGGTTGCCGAGAACATCATGGTCTGCCGCGAGCCTGGTGTCTGCGAGAGGATGTCTTCCATTGCATCCTGAAATCCCATATCCAGCATCCGGTCTGCTTCATCAAGAACGACAGTCTTCAGGCGCGCGAGCGAGAGAGTTCCCTTGCGCAGGTGATCCTGAACCCGCCCCGGCGTGCCAACAACAATGTGCGCCCCGTGACTGAGTGAACCGATCTGCGGCCCGATCGACACACCTCCGCACAGAGTCAGTATCTTGACGTTCTCGCGGGCACGGGCCAGTTCCCTCAACGCCTTCGCCACCTGATCCGCTAACTCCCGGGTCGGACATAAAATCAACGACTGCACTGCAAACAACCGGGGATTCAGCCGCTCAATCAGGCTGACGCCAAATGCAGCGGTTTTACCACTCCCGGTTTTTGCCATGGCAATCACGTCTTTACCGGCAAGCCCTGGGGCTAACGCCTTTGCCTGTATCTCGGTGGGTTTTGCAAAACCCAGCTGCTCAAGATTTGCACGCATGGCAGAAGACAAACCGAAGTCGTTAAAAGAAGACATAAAAGAAAATCCCGGAATCAGCGGATGCTGGTTATGAAGGCAATAATGAGGGCGTATACTAGGCCCAAATGATACCAGAATTTGCAACTAAAGAACGGAGTTACTGATGGCATCCCTTCAGGACCAATTGCTGAAAGCCGGCCTTGCCGATGAGAAAAAAGCCAAATCCATTCGCAGTGAAAAGCGCAAGCGACGCAAGCAGCAGCCCAAGGGCGCGGTTCAGGTTAACGAAGCCGAAATCCGGGCGCGCCAGGCCCGCGAAGAAAAGGCAGAACGTGATCGCCAGCTGAACCTTGAGCGCCAGCTCGCAGCTGAGAGGAAAGCAATCCAGGCACAGATCCGCCAATTGGTTGAATCGAACCGCCTCGACCGCAGCCGGGGCGAGACCTCCTATCAGTTTGTCCATGGCAAGAAGATCAAGAAGATTTTTGTCGACGACAAAATGGTCGATCAGCTGTCCCGCGGCCGACTGGCCATTGTCTGTGTCAACGACAATTACCAGATCGTGGCAGAGGGCGTTGCCCGGAAGATTATGGAACGTGACGGGAATGCCGTTGTCGTGCTCCATGACCGCAAGAAGGATGACGCCGGAGAGGATGACCCCTATGCGGGTTATGAGATCCCTGATGATCTGATGTGGTAAGCCGGCAGCTCAATTCCGATAGCTTTAAATTCTCAGCAATCCTCTATTCCGTATCACGTTCGAAAACACCCGGTAATCAACTGTAACTGTAAAGTTCTGGTATACGCAGCCGGAAGCAATGAGATTGGCCTCTTGATGGCCGCCCTGGCGACCATGATCACCAGCCTCCGGGAACTGGTCAGAAGCATCGAATCCAGCGCCTCCAACATCGCAGCTTCCTCCGGGGAACTGTCGATGGTCACCAGCCAGATTGCCACGGCATCCGAACAACAGACATCGGTGGCTGAAGAGATCAACCAGAACATTACCAGTATCAGGGACGTGACCGACCACTCCGCAGCTTCATCCAAGCAGACCGCAAGCTCCAGCAGCGAACTGGCCAGGCTCGGCAGCGAACTGCAGAACCTGGTTTTCCGTTTCAGACTTTAAGCCAGCCAATAGCAAAAGGGGGACCGGAAACAATTCACCGCTCCCTACCTCCTCTGCTTTTTTTACCAGCCAATATTTTAGTTGAGCTGGTGCCGCTCGAAGATCTCCAGGATTTCCCGTTCGGTCTCCGCAGGCACGCTGACTTTCACCACCTTGGCTTCCTCATCGATGAAAATGTTATCGCGCGGGATACCGGTTGCGATCAAATCGTCCCAGGCATTCTTGGCCTGGACGTGATCTTGGTAGGCGCCGTTTATTGTCTTATTCATGAATAGGCCTCTTGCTTGCTAAACGATTTCCTTGCATCTTAGAGGTTAGGCGGAGACGAGATTTACGCAAACATTAATCAATCGAAAATTGACTAAGCGCAAATAAAACCCCGCGCGGGGTCGGGGTTTTATTTGATATGGCGCGGCTGGGAGGATTAGGCGGGCCTTCGGCCCTTCCCCTTCGGGGCCGCCGTCGCGCTGCTCCGGCGTTCCTCAACCCACTGCATGGGTTTCGGTCGAACCTCTTATCGGTTCCAATCCTCCCAGCTATACAAAGCAAAACGCCTCAACCTGTGGGGGGGCACAGACTAAGGCGCTTTGATCTTGGTATGGCGCGGCTGGGAGGATTCGAACCTCCGACCGCCTGGTTCGTAGCCAGGTACTCTATCCAGCTGAGCTACAGCCGCACATTGATCACTTGCTGTGGTTGAATGCCAGATCAACCTGTCTCACTTTTCCGTGAAGGAAATGGCGGAGAGGGAGGGATTCGAACCCTCGGTACGATTGCTCGTACGGTTCCTTAGCAGGGAACTGGTTTCAGCCACTCACCCACCTCTCCTTGAGAACGGGGCGTATACTACCATAATTTTTCTGATTTCATAGGGTTGACACGAGTTTTTTCCGCCTCGATATCCCCGAAAACCAAAAAAGCCGTTCAGGCTTCCCATGAACGGCTTTTCGTCTCTCAGCTGTTGCCAGGTTCCGGCTCTTCGGAGCCTTTTTCCGACTGAATTCGCTGATAGATTTCTTCGCGGTGCACCGCAACTTCCTTCGGGGCATTGACGCCAATGCGCACCTGATTGCCCTTCACTCCCAGAACGGTGACGGTGATATCGTCTCCGACCATCAGAGTTTCACCTACGCGGCGAGTTAGAATCAACATTTCCCTTACTCCCTATCCAGAGCTACCTGTTCCGACAAATGGTTTTTAATCTACTTATTGCTTTTATAGTGAGACCACTTGCTGATCTATAGACACACATTCCCTTATACGGTTCACATTTGTCATAGGCTCAGCATATGATTCTCTTTTTTCCGAGGCCCCGCAGACCGACCTTTTACCTGCGGATTTCAGGCCTCTTCCGATACCGCGGGCCTGTCCAGCTCAAATGCACTGTGAAGCGCACGAACCGCCAGCTCAAGGTATTTTTCATCGATCACCACGGAAATCTTGATTTCTGATGTGGAGATCATCTGGATATTGATGCCTTCATTGGACAGCGCCTCGAACATCTGGGTTGCCACCCCCGCGTGGGAGCGCATACCGACGCCCACAATGCTCACCTTGGCAATCTTGCTGTCACCACTAACTTCACGGGCGCCCAACTCGTCGGCGACCCGCTGAAGCACCTCTTTCGCACGCTTGAAATCGTTGCGATGCACGGTGAACGTGAAGGCAGTGCGATTGTCTTCACCCACGTTCTGAACGATCATGTCCACTTCAATATTGGCGTCGCTTACCGGTTTCAGAATACGCAGCGCGCTACCCGGGGTATCCGGTACGCCGGCGATGGTCAGTTTGGCTTCATCACGGTTAAAAGCGATACCGGAAACAACCGGTTGTTCCATGGCGTTTTCTTCCTCAAGAGTAATCAGGGTGCCTTCGCCTTCCTGGAAGCTGGAAAGAACCCTTAATGGAACGTTGTATTTACCTGCAAATTCCACCGAGCGAATCTGGAGCACTTTCGAGCCCAGGCTGGCCATCTCAAGCATTTCCTCGAAGGTAATCCGCTCCAGCCGGCGCGCGGTGTCAACAACTCGGGGATCGGTTGTATAAACACCGTCGACATCAGTATAGATCTGGCATTCATCCGCCCTGAGCGCAGCGGCCAGGGCCACCGCCGTGGTATCGGACCCCCCCCGTCCCAGAGTGGTAATGTTTCCGCTTTCGTCGATTCCCTGGAATCCGGCCACAACAACCACCCGACCAGCATCCAGGTCTTCGCGCATCCGCTGCTCATCGATCTGCTTGATCCGCGCTTTCGTGTGACTGCTGTCAGTAAGGATTCGTACCTGGGAGCCGGTGTAGGAACGCGCTTCACATCCACGCTTCTGCAACGCCATGGACAACAGTGCGATTGTTACCTGTTCACCCGTGGAGACAAGCACGTCCATCTCACGGGGGGAGGGCTCCTCCATGATGTTATTGGCAAGGGCGATTAACCGGTTGGTTTCACCGCTCATGGCGGAAACCACCACAACAACATCATGACCTTCCTGGCGGAAACGGCACACCTTCTCGGCAACCGCTTCGATACGCTCGGTGGTCCCCACCGAGGTGCCACCAAATTTCTGGACCAACAGAGCCATTATCTTCCAATATCCGAAACGGGGACTTACAGCGGAACAATGCTCCGCCACTCAGAATAAGCGGGCGGGATTATAACCCCCTGCCCGCTCACAAAAAAGTTGCTTAAGCGATATTTTTTTCGACCCAGGCCGGAATGCCCGCCAGCGCCTCGGCGAGCCTGGCGGGATCATTGCCTCCACCCTGGGCCATATCGGGGCGGCCACCGCCCTTACCATCCACCTGAGCCGCAAGGTGCTTCATCAGGTCCCCGGCCTTGATCTTGCCGGTGGCAGATTTGGTGACACCGGCAACCAGGGTCACCTTGCCACCCTCAACACTGGCGAGGACAACAACGCCCTCACCCAGCTTGTTCTTGAGCTGATCAGCGGTTTCCATCAGCGCTTTGCGATCCGCACCTTCCATTTCCGAAGCCACCACCTTGAGGCCGGCAACCTCCACGGCCGAACCCGCCAGGTCACTGCCCGCAGAGCTTGCCAGCTTAGCCTTCAGGGCATCAATATCTTTCTCAAGCTGCCGGTTGCGGTCGATGGTCTGCTGAACTTTTTCGACGACGGATTCCCGCGTGCCCTTTACCAGGCGAGCGGTTTCACGCAGGGTGCGCTCGGTTTCATCAACCCAGTCCAGCGCACCCATACCGGTCACTGCCTCGATCCGGCGCACCCCGGCGGAAATACCGCTTTCCGAGGTGATCCTGAACAGGCCAATATCACCGGTCCGGCTTACGTGAGTACCGCCGCACAGTTCCACGGAGTAGTTGTCGGTACCCATACTCAGAACCCGGACCACATCACCGTATTTCTCACCAAACAGCGCCATGGCGCCCTTTTCCTGAGCCTTTTCCATGTCGGTAATTTCGGTCTGTACCGGACTGTTTTCCAGAATCTGCTCATTCACCTGACGTTCAATTTCCCGCAACTGCCCGGGCGTTACCGCCTCGAAATGCGAGAAATCGAAACGCAGTTTGTCCGGATCCACCAGGGAGCCCTTCTGGGTCACATGCTCACCCAGCACCTTGCGCAAGGCCGCGTGCAAAAGGTGCGTAGCGGAATGGTTGCGCTTGGTGCGCTCACGGCGGGCATGGTCGATCCGCGCATCTACTTCCAGCCCCGGGAACAACTCCCCTTCAATCAGGGTACCCAGATGCAGATGATTGCCCCCTTCCTTGCGGGTGTCCGTTACCTTGAACCGGCCGCCGCTCCAGGTCAGCAGTCCGGTGTCGCCCACCTGACCACCGGATTCGGCGTAAAACGGGGTACGCTCAAGCACCACGACCGCTTCATCACCGGCTTCAGCGGTCTTTTCCTCGCCATTCACGATAACCGCGCGAATTTTTTCATGGCCGTCGATGTGCTCGTACCCGGTAAATTCGGTTTTGCCCTCAATCTGCAGACCGGCCGCGTTGTAGTCAATACCGAACTTGCTGGCTGCCCGGGCACGCTCGCGCTGAGCTTCCATGGCTTTCTCGTAGCCGTCGTAGTCCAGCGTCAGGCCGCGCTCACGGGCGATATCGTTGGTGAGATCAACCGGGAAACCAAAGGTGTCATACAGGGTAAAGATCGTTTCGCCAGGAATTTCAGTGCCCTTGAGCTCGGCGATGTCCTGCTCGAGCAGGCGCAGGCCTTTGTCCAGAGTCTTGGCAAACTGTTCCTCTTCCTGAAGCAGCACCTTCTCAATCTGCCTGCGGCTGCTTACCAGTTGCGGAAACGCATCGCCCATCAGTTCACACAGCGCACCGGTCAGCTTGTAGAAGAACGGCCCGGTCGCGCCCAGCGTGTTGCCGTGGCGGGCGGCGCGGCGAATGATCCGGCGCAGGACAAACCCACGGCCCTCGTTTGAGGGCATCACACCATCGGCAATCAGGAAGGCGCAGGAGCGGATATGATCCGCTACAACACGCAGAGACGCCTCCGTGGTGGCCGCGCCACCCAGAGCCTTCGAAGCAGCCGTGAGCAGGTCCTGGAACAGATCGATCTCATAGTTGCTGTGAACGCCCTGAAGCACAGCGGTAATCCGCTCCAGCCCCATGCCGGTATCGACGGATGGCTTGGGCAGCTTCAGCATCTCGCCGTCGGCCGTGCGGTTGTACTGCATGAACACCACGTTCCAGATTTCGATGTAGCGATCACCGTCTTCCTCAGGGGAACCGGGAGGCCCGCCAGCAACGCCAGGGCCATGATCGTAGAAGATTTCGGTACAGGGGCCGCAAGGGCCGGTGTCGCCCATCTGCCAGAAGTTGTCAGACGCATAGCGGCCGCCCTTGTTGTCGCCGATACGGACGATGCGCCCTGCCGGAACACCGATTTCCCTGTTCCAGATATCGAAGGCCTCGTCGTCTTCAGCGTAAACGGTCACCCAGAGCCTGTCCTGAGGCAGGTTCAGCCAGTCCTTGCCGGTGAGGAATGTCCAGGCGTAGTTGATTGCTTCACGCTTGAAATAATCGCCGAAACTGAAGTTGCCCAGCATTTCAAAGAAGGTGTGATGGCGAGCGGTGTAACCCACGTTCTCCAGGTCATTGTGCTTGCCACCGGCGCGGACGCATTTCTGGGAGGAGGTTGCCCGGGTATAATCGCGCTCTTCACGGCCAAGGAAGAGGTCCTTGAACTGGTTCATTCCCGCATTTGTAAACAGCAATGTGGGGTCGTCCGCGGGCACCAGCGAACTGCTTGGAACAATGGTGTGACCTTGCTGTTTGAAATAATCGAGGAACGCCTGTCGCAACTCAGCGGTTTTCATAGCCCTTTGATACCTTTCCAGAAACCCGCCGGGAATGCCGCCGGGTCCGCGATTGAATACGAATGCTTACATGCTTGTGCAAATCCGTTACTCTAGCACACGCCGAGAACAGTAAAAACGTGAAACATCACAGGAGACTCCATGCCCCGACGCTTCCATGACGCCGAGGAACTATTCCCCCCAGCCACCACCCTGAAACGTGCCCTGGCGATTATTTACGACGGCTTGATCAGCATTGCCGTGCTATTGGTAGTCACCTGGGCCTACACCATGGTTGCCGGATGGATCACCGGCTGGGACCGCTATGAACAGATGGCCGAGGCAGGCCAGCTTTCCGGCGATCCGGGCTTAACCTTCGTGCTGTTCCTGGTGCTGTACCTGTTTTTTGCCTACTTCTGGACACGCCTCGGGCAAACCTTGGGAATGCAGGTGTGGCGAGTCCGCATCGAGAACCTGGACGGCACTTCCGTAAGCTGGACCCAGGCGCTGATCCGCTATGTGACGGCCGCGGCGGTCATCTTCCTGGCCCTGCTTGCAAGCCACTACCTGGGCGCAGCAACACTGTTCCTTTCAGTTCCGGCTACAATCGCCCTGTTTTACCCTATCAACGGCCTTTCTGTTACCGACCGACTGTCCGGCAGCATGGTTGTCTCCTTACCCAAGGAATCCGGAAAGAAGCAGTCTGCGAACAGGTGAAAACCGGGCTGGTCATCCGGCCCGGCGCATCAGGATTACGCCCACCACGGCATTGACCGCTATGGGCACCAGCACCGCCAGTATCGGGTTAAACCCGTAGAGCAGGCTCATGGGCCCCAGCAGGTCCTGCATGTATTTGAACAGAAGCCCCACCAGCAGCCCCGTGAACACCCGGAAACCCATGGTAACAGAGCGCAGGGGGCCAAAGATGAAGGATATGGCAACCAGTACCATGACAGCCGTACCCAGCGGCATCAGTGCTTTTTTCCAGAATGCAAGCCAGTATCGCGAGGCATTCAGGCGTTGCTCCCCGAGGTACCTGGCATAAGTGTACAGACCCGTCATGGAGAGATTTTCAGGCTTAACGATCAGAACGCTCAGTACGCTTGGAGACAAACCTGTCTCCCACCTGAGAGCCTGGCTTTCAGAACGAGAAGTTCCATTGTCCTCAAAATTCGTGGTGCGGACATTCTCCAGCAGCCAGTAGTCACCCTGGAAAATTGCCCGTTCGGCAAAGCTGGCCGAGACCAACAGACGATCATCATCGAAGCGGAACCGGGAAACACCGTGCAGCACGCCGTTCGGCTGGACTGCGTTCAGGTGGATATAGACATCCCCCTCCTTGTGCCAGACGCCAGACGCCGACGCCACATTTCTTCCCGCACCAAGGGCCACAGCCTTGTCGCTCTGGGCCACACGCTCGGCCGAAGGTGCAACATATTCGCCGATCAGAAGCCCCAGCAAGACCACCACGAGCGCCGGCTTCATGGCCGACCAGACGATGCGTTTGAGCGACACCCCGGCGGCGCGAATAACCGTAAGCTCCGAGGAACTGGCCATGGAGCCGAGGCCAACCAGGCAGCCCATGAAAGCTCCGAGCGGCAGGTAGTCGTATATCCGGCGCGGCACGGTCAGGAGGATATGCCAGAGTACCTGGAGTGTTTGGTAGTCGTTACGGGTATTTTCCAGCTCGGCTATGAACGCAAAAACCAAGTCCAGTGACAGCACAACGACCATCACCAGAAATATGGCGCCGCCAACGGTCCGCATTACATAGCCGTCAACCCTGCGCATGAGCATTTCCCTCCCGGGCCATGCGCCGCCGGTGCAGCCAGCCAGGACCGAACTGGAGCCAGAGACCCAGGGCCGTGAACAACACATGCACCCAGAGCATGCCGATCCACTCGGGGACCTTGCCCGCAGCCAGCCAGTCCCTGGCCACAATAAGCAGACCGAGGTAGGTGATGTAAACCAGCATCGCCGGCAACAGGTGAAAAAATCGGCCCTGCCGGGGGTTAACCCGGCTCAGGCTCACCGCCAGCAAGGCAACGACCGGAACAATAAGGGGCAGGGAAAGCCGCCAGTGAAGCAATGCCCGGTCTCCAGGATTGTCTGATTGCATCAGGCTCAGGGTGCTGATCCCCTTCTCAAGTTCTTGGTCTCCGGTTTTACCGCTCTCGATCCTCAGGCCATAGGCTTCAAAATCAATCAGCTTGTAATCGAGTTGGCCAGCGACGCCCTCGAACCTGCCTCCCTCTTCGAGAATGAGAAAGCGACTGCCGGTTTCCGAATCTATCAGTTGGGAACCTGTTTCGGCGGTGATAATGCTCAGGCCATTACCATCCGGCGCGTATTCGGCGATGAAAACGCCTCGCAGCTGGCGCTTGTCCTCACTGAGACTTTCGGTATAGGTCACCCGCCCGCCTGAGGCAAAATCCTGGAACCGCCCGGGCGCCAGCATTTCAAACTCCGTGGCCTTGCGCTGCTCGTTGATGATGTCTTCAACCTGCTTCATTCCCCACGGCGAAACATAGAGACTCATGGCCCCGACAATGATCATCACCGGAAAGCTGCCAATCAGAGTCTTACCAAGCAATGCCTTGTTGCTCACACCACAGGCATAGAGCACTGTCATCTCGCTTTCGAGATACATTCGCCCATAGGCCAGCAGAATCCCGATGAACAGCCCCAGTGGCAGTATCAGCTCAAGAAAACCGGGAAATCGATACGCCATGATTTCAAACAGGACCCCGGCCGAAATGCTCCCTTCAGCTGCGCTGTCGAGGTACCTCAGGAAACGGCCACTCATAAACACCAGCAACAGGATGCCTGAAACGGCAACCATGCTGATCATGGCCTGGCGTGTGAGGTAACGGAAAATGATGCTCAAATCGGTCTCTCTGGCCGTATCCGGTGGAATGTGGAGGATGCTGGGAACTGCGCGTATTCTATGTAACCCTGATGCCGAATGACAGAGCAGCGGTATTACACTGGCATGAAGGCCCGGACAGGACAGCGGGCGGGACTGATTGCTTGATAATATCCTTGCCAGCCCCAACACTGGATCAGGTAACATTCAAGCACGGTTTCCGCCTTTGGCGGACGTCTCCCGAACAGTCAACAGGAGTTGCCATGAATTTCAGCCTGAGCAGTAAAGCCATCGCCAGCACCAAAGCAGACTGCCTCGTTATCGGCCTGCCTGAAAAGGGCACCTGGCCGGATTCCACGAATCAGGTCGATGAGGCACTGGGCGGGCTGATCAAGACACTCCAGAAAGCCGGCGACCTTTCCGGCAAGAACGCCACCACATTAACCATCCCCCTCACAGACCAGCCCTGGAATCGTCTTTTGGTTGTTGGCACCGGCAAAGATACCGATCGCAACCCTGCCAACTTCCGCAAGGCCCTGATCGCGATGATGACTGCCCTGAAAGACGGGCCATCGAAAAGCGTCGCCATCGCGCTGGCCGACACCGCTGTAACCGGCGAGGACGCCGTCAGTTCCGAAGCGGCCCGCCTGAGTCTGATCGGGCGCACGCTTGAAGACCAGCTCTACACCTTCAGCGACTTCAAGAGCGAAAAGCCCGCCGCCCGCAAGCTGAACAAAGTTGTGGTGTTTGCCTCCGGTGCCGGCAAGGCCCTCAAGGATGCCTTCAACCTTGGCCTGGCCACCGGCCGTGGCATGAACCTCACCCGGGATCTCGGCAACACCCCGCCCAATATCTGCCATCCCGAGTGGCTGGCCCAGCAGGCCAAAAAAATGGCCAAGGATTACGACTGCATCAAGACTGAAGTGCTTGATGAAAAACAGATGGAAAAGATGGGCATGAACACCATCCTCGCCGTGGGCAAAGGCAGCACCCAGCCCCCGAGACTGATCGTGATGGAATACCGTGGCGGCAAAGCCAAGGACAAGCCTCATGTCCTGGTGGGCAAAGGCATCACCTTCGATACCGGCGGTATCAGCCTCAAGCCTGGCGAGGGCATGGATGAAATGAAATACGACATGGGCGGCTCCGCCAGTGTCTTCGGCGCCATGAAAGTTCTCGCCGAAACCCAGCCCAAGATCAACGTGGTCGCTGTGATTGCCGCAGCGGAAAACATGCCGGACGGAGGCGCTTCACGCCCTGGAGACATCGTCACCACCCTCTCCGGCATGACCGTTGAAATCCTCAACACCGACGCCGAAGGCCGCCTGGTACTGTGTGACGCCCTAACCTACGTGAAGAAATTCGACCCGGCCGCGGTCATCGACCTGGCCACCCTCACCGGTGCCTGCATCATCGCCCTGGGCAACCACGCCACCGGACTGCTCGCCAATAACGACGAACTGGCCAACGAACTGCTGGCCGCCGGCGAACGCGCGGGTGACCGCGCCTGGCGCCTGCCCCTCTGGGAGGAATACCAGAGCCAGTTGGACAGCAACTTCGCCGACATGGCCAACATCGGCGGCCGCCCGGCCGGCACCATCACTGCCGCCTGCTTCCTGTCCCGATTCGCCAAGGATTACCGCTGGGCCCATCTGGACATCGCCGGTACCGCCTGGCACTCCGGTAAAGCCAAAGGCTCCTCCGGCCGCCCGGTGCCCCTGCTGGTCGACTACCTGATGTCCCATGCCGGATAATAACCCGGCGCCTTCCCCGGAAACCGGCAGCCCCGCTGCCGGCTCTTCCGGCCAGGAGGACCGGAACCAACGCTACTGGTTCCACATCCTCGCCCAGAACACGCCTGCCGCCCGCAACCTCCACGCCGCCAAGCTCGTGGACAAAGCCTGGCAGCAGGGCGACCGCGTGTGCATCGTCTGTGACACTGCAAGACACGCCGAAGAACTGGACGATCTCCTGTGGAGCTTCAGGCCTGATGCATTCATACCCCACAGCGTCGTTCCCGACTCCGCGACAACCTGTACCGATCCCGTCGGCATTCTACTTTGCCCGCCCGCTCCAGATGACTGGGATACCGTGATCATTCTCTCGGCAACCTTGCCGGCGGATGCGGGCCGGTTTAAGAGGCTTGCGTTGGTTGCCCATAACGATCCGAATGTTCTGAACCAGACTCGGTCGCATTTCAAGCAATTGCGGGCGCTGGGAATTGAACCCCGGGTGCACGACCTCAGAAAACGGGGGTAGGTTTCGTTGGGTTACGCGTTGCTAATCCGGCCTACGGTTGGCGCCTGAGTCAGACCTGCGGAGCTGGGACAGACTTTCCAAAAATCTCGAAGGCCAGGGACGGCCTGAGAGAAGCGCACATGGATGTGCTCGTAGCGGTTTTTGGAAAGCCTGTCCCAGCTCCGCAAGCCACCCAACACGCAGGCTGGTGAAGAACAGGGGTTCGCCGCATCACCGGCGACCATGTATAATCGGGCGTCTCAATTTTCCCTTGTGAATCAACCAACGGTCACTGCAGAACCCCATGGAAAAAACCTACCAGCCAGAAAATATCGAGCACCAGTGGTACGAAAACTGGGAATCCAAAGGGTACTTCCGCCCCAGCGGTGAAGGCCAGTCCTACAGCATCGCCATCCCGCCCCCCAACGTCACCGGCAGCCTGCACATGGGCCACGCGTTCCAGCACACCATCATGGACACCCTCACCCGCTTCAGGCGCATGCAGGGCCGCAACGCATTATGGACCGTTGGCACCGACCATGCCGGCATCGCCACCCAGATGGTGGTTGAACGCAAGCTGGCCGCCGAGGAAGACAAAACCCGCCACGACCTGGGACGGGAAGAATTCATCAAGCGCATCTGGAACTGGAAAGAACATTCCGGCGGTACCATCACCCGCCAGATCCGCCGCCTCGGCAACTCCGTGGACTGGGACAACGAACGCTTCACCATGGACGACGGCTTTTACAAGGCCGTGCAGGAAGTGTTTATCCGCCTGTACGACGAAGGCCTGGTGTACCGTGGCAAGCGCCTGGTCAACTGGGACCCGAAACTGCACACCGCCATCTCCGACCTGGAAGTGGAAAACAAGGAAGAGAAGGGCTTTTTCTGGCACCTGCGTTACCCGCTGGCTGACGGCGCGCAGACACAGGATGGCAAGGATTACCTGGTGGTCGCCACTACCCGGCCGGAAACCATGCTCGGCGACACCGCCGTTGCCGTGCATCCGGAAGACGAGCGCTACCAGCACCTGATTGGCAAGCACGTGATGCTGCCGCTGGTGAACCGCCGCATTCCCATCGTGGCCGACCATCACGCCGATCCGGAAAAGGGCTCCGGCTGCGTGAAGATCACCCCGGCCCACGACTTCAACGACTATGCCGTAGGCAAGCGCAACAACCTGCCGATGATTAACGTCATGACCCAGGATGCCAACATCCGGGACGTAGCCGAAGTGTTCAACGCCGACGGTACCGAAAACACCGAACTCGACGGCACCCTGCCGAGCACTTACGCCGGGTTGACCCGCGAAGCGGCCCGCAGGCAGGTCGTCGCCGATATGGAAGCCGGGGGATGGGTTGAGAACATCGAAGATCACATTCTCAGCGTTCCCAGGGGCGACCGCTCCGGCCTGATCATCGAGCCCATGCTCACCGACCAGTGGTTTGCCGATGCCAAGACCCTGGCCAAGCCCGCCATCGAAGCGGTGGAAGATGGCCGCATCCAGTTCGTACCCAAGCAGTACGAGAACATGTACTTTGCCTGGATGCGGGACATCCAGGACTGGTGCATATCCCGCCAGCTGTGGTGGGGCCACCGGATCCCGGCCTGGTACGATACCGAAGGCAACATCTATGTTGGCCGGAACGAAGAGGAAGTCCGCCAGAAGCACAACCTTGCCGCTGACGTTGAACTGAATCAGGACGATGATGTGCTCGACACCTGGTTCAGCTCTGCCCTGTGGACCTTTGGCACCCTGGGCTGGCCGGAAATCACCGAACGCCTGAAGACCTTCCACCCGACGGACGTTCTGGTGACCGGTTTCGACATCATCTTCTTCTGGGTTGCCCGGATGATCATGATGACCATGCACTTCATGAAGAACGAGGATGGCACCCCCCAGGTGCCCTTCCACACCGTGTATGTCACCGGCCTGATCCGGGACGAGCACGGCGACAAGATGTCCAAGTCCAAGGGCAATGTGATCGACCCTCTGGACATGATCGACGGCATCAGCCTGGATGACCTGCTGGAAAAGCGCACTGGCAATCTGATGCAGCCCAAGCTGGCCGAGAAGATCGGCAAACGCACCCAGAAGGAGTTCCCGGAAGGCATCGCCGCCCATGGCACCGATGCCCTGCGCTTCACCCTCGCAGCCATGGCCACCACCGGCCGTGACATCAACTGGGACATGAAGCGCCTGGAAGGCTACCGCAACTTCTGCAACAAGCTCTGGAATGCCGCCCGCTACGTGCTGATGAACACCGAGGGCGAGGACTGCGGTGTGAACGACGAACGGGTGCAACTGTCCCTGGCCGACCGCTGGATTGTCAGCGAGCTGCAACGCTGCGAGCAGGATGTCATCCGGCACCTGGACCAGTACCGCTTCGACCTGGCGGCCTACGCGCTGTACGAATTCATCTGGAACGAATACTGCGACTGGTATCTGGAACTGTCCAAACCGGTACTCACTGACCAAAGCGCCAGTGCCGAAGCCAAGCGTGGCACCCGCCGCACCCTGGTTCGTGTACTGGAGGCCGTCCTGCGCCTGGCGCACCCGATGATGCCTTTCATCACCGAGGAAATCTGGCAGCGCATTGCGCCCCTGGCCGGTAAAACCGGCGACAGCATCATGCTGCAGGCCTATCCACAGCCTGACGAGAGCAAGCAGGATGCTGCAGTCACTACGGACATTGAATGGCTGAAAGGCGTTATTGTGGCCGTGCGGAACATCCGGGGTGAGATGAACATTTCCCCGGCGAAAAAGATTCCGGTACTGCTGCGCGGCAAAGACGCCGAAGATCAGCGTCGCATGAACGATAACCGCCAGTTCCTGAGTTCCCTTGCCAAGCTGGAGAGCCTGGACTGGTTTGAGGGTGACAAAGCTCCGATGTCCGCCACCCAGCTGGTGGGGGACATGGAAGTACTGGTCCCCATGGCCGGTCTGATCGACAAGGATGCGGAGCTCAAGCGCCTGGACAAGGAGCTGGAACGCCTGCAGAAAGAGATCGGCCGCCTGGAAGGCAAACTGGGGAACGAGAAGTTTACCGCCAAGGCCCCGGCCGAAGTGGTTGAGAAGGAGCAGGAGAAGCTGCGGGATGCCCAGAGCAGCCAGGCCCGCCTGAGCCAGCAAAGGGCCGACATCGAGGCCATGTAACCGGCATGATCGGTATTCTCGGTGCAGGTTCGCTGGGCAGGTTATGGGCCGCTTCCCTGCCTGCAGGCAAGGTAGCGTTCATTGCCAGGCCCGGTGAATCACCCGGTGCAGATCTCGTCTACCGATTCCGGCCCTTCGACGGGCCGGAATCAACCATCCGGATTCCCTTTCTCAGGGCCAGTGACGAGCCCGAATTGCTCCTGGTCACAACCAAGGCTGGCGACACCGTTGACGCCATTGCCGGGATAATCGACCGAATCCCCCAGAGTGCCCCGATCATGCTTTTCCAGAACGGCCTCGGCAGCCAGCAAGCCGTAGCGGCCCAATGGCCGGACCGCCCCATCCTGGCGGCCAGCACCACCGAAGGTGCCAACCGGCCGGAGCCGGATCTGCTGGTCCACGCTGGCAGCGGTGATACCTGGGTGGGGGCGATGACAGAGTCCGCCAGACCCTCTGTCGGCAGAGCCGTCGCCTTTTTGCAAGGCACTGGTCTGGCCATTCATCCGGAACCGGACATCCTGCAGCGTCTCTGGCAGAAACTCATTATCAATGCCGGCATCAACCCCTATACCGCCATCCTGGACTGCCCCAACGGTAAGATCCTTGCCGCTTCTTTCTACCAAGACACCATTGACAGCCTGTGTCGGGAATTGTCGGTGCTGATGGCAGCCGCCGGCCAGGGCAAGGAGACGCCCGACTCACTCCGCCAGCGCATCGAACGGGTTGCCCGCAGCACCGCTGGCAACACCTCATCCATGCGCGCCGACGTTCTGCTGGGTCGGCGAACCGAGATAGACTTTATCAATGGTTACCTGACGCGATTGGGAAAAGATCTGGGTATCAAGACACCGGTGAACCAAATGCTGACCGAACGGGTACAGCAACTGTCGTCACGCTAACAGGCGCAGACCGATAAGCAATCGCCTTTTATCAGCTCAAACGTCGTACCGGTCAGACCTTGAAGGCCTCCACCAGCCGCTGAAGCGAGGCTGTCAGCAGCGACATTTCCCTTGAGGAACCGAGCGTCTCCTCGGCATTGGCGGCAGTCCGCTGGCCCAACTCGCCGATCTGCTCGACGTTCGAGTTCACGTTCTTGGCAACGGCGGACTGCTCTTCAGCCGCCTGTGCGATCTGGTGGCTCATATCCACGATCACCGAGATACCCTTGGCAATCCTGTCCAGAGCTTCCGTGACCTCACCAGACTTCCGCACCGTCGCCTCAGTCACGTCCCGGCTGTTGGTCATGGCGGAAACTGCATCCTTCACACCGCTCTGAAGCCGTGAAATCATGCCCTCGATCTCTTCGGTGGATTTGTGAGTACGCTGGGAAAGAGAGCGGACCTCATCGGCAACCACTGCAAAGCCACGCCCCTGCTCACCGGCTCTCGCAGCCTCGATGGCGGCGTTCAGGGCCAACAGGTTGGTCTGCTCTGCAATCGCCTTGATCTCGACCAGTACCTGGCTGATGTTGTCGCTGTCCTTGCTGACACGATTGATCACTTCTACGGCACCGGATATTTCGGCTGCCAGCTTGTTGATGGTTTCAACCGTGTCAGCAACCACGCCACGCCCGGTTTCGGTATCCCGCTCGGCGTTACCGGCACTGTCGGCAACCCTGTGAGCACTTTCGGTGACCTCGTTCACGGCTTCAACCATCTGGTTCATGGCTTCATTGATCTGGCTGCTTTCTTCCATCTGACGAGCCACCGCCTCGCTGTTGGCCGCCGCGGTATCATTTACCTTGGTTGCCTGTTGGCCCACATCGGCCGTGGTCCGGCTGACAGAACGGATCAGTTCGGCAATCCGGTCCGTCATGTTGTTGAATTCCGTGGTCAGCTCGCCCAGCTCGTCACGGTTTCTCAGCCTTATGTGAGTGGTCATATCGCCGGCGGCGACGCCCCTAGCGGCCTCGCTGAAGCGGTTGATGGCGTTACGAACCGACATGAAGAAACCGATGTAGAGGTAAACAACCACCAGCAGAATGGCAACGAGGGTGATGATGATCAGGCGACGCTGATTCACCTCACTATCGAGCCGTGATCGCAGGTTGGCATTCACCACCTCAAATGCGGCGGCTTTTACCTGATCGTAATGAGCCAACTGCGCTGACATCAACTCATCGTATTCCTGCCAGGGCATTTCCAGGCGCATGGGTGTAATGACATTCCGGTCCAACTGGTCCCGAACAATGGCCGGGCTTTCGTCAACCCTGCGAATTGCCCCACCCGACTTCTCCACCAGGGCGGGCGAGGATTCCGTGACAACAGACAGGGCCGGAGTCAGGAGCGAGCTGCGATTGGTCAACTGGTCATAGATTTCATTCAGGGTTTCACTCAGGGCATAGCCTACCTGCCCATCGACCAGCGCAAAAATACCGTAGGATTTTGCCCGTCCGATAACCGAGCGGGCCGCCGGAAGTGAATCACGAACCAGGCCAAGGATCAGCAGGTTTTCCCGTGAAGCCCCGTACCCGAGGCCGGAAATCTCAATGGTCGCAGGCAACAGGGCCTGGGCCTTCTGAACAAACTCCTGATAATACTTGAATTGCGGATCAAAACTGCCCAGGTAGTTATCATCGGCGCGCAAAGCCTGCCAGTCCTGCCGGAGCGCTTCAACCTGTCCGCTCCAGGAGCCGGAAGCGTCAAAGGAACGCACCTCTGCAGTCAGCGCCTCCAACCTCGCCTCAACTTCACTGGCCGCTTCCTCTGATGCGGCCATAATGGCCCCGTCATCCTTGATCACGGCCGGAGAACGATAATCCCTGTAATCCATTGCCGCATCGACCAGCCGGTCAACCTGCTCCAGTTGCTCAAGCCCCTCGACACCGCGGGTCATGGCCTGAACCGAGCGGTTAAGCTCGGAGATAACCAGCCAGGACAGTCCACTGATCGGTAACAGGAACAGGATGCTGATGAGGCTGAATTTGTAGACCATCGGCAGCCGGTTCATAAGGGCAATGGCGGGACTAATGAGTTGCTTCACGATGGTCCTCTCGCTGGATCTTTAACAACTGAAGATACATTCTTTTCTTATATTGTCGCCTAAAGTCTTAGAAACTTGAGCATTATTTGTTGTTAAACTGTAACATTTTTAAAATTCCGATCAGGTCAGACAACACCAGAAATCACCAGCAAGGCAAGAGTGCAGATCCATACCAGCATACTTCTGTTCAGCAAATCCCTTACTGCGCTCAGGCTTCGCCCTCCGAAAGCTGTCCACTCATCCGGATGAATCCGCGAAAAGCGGGCCGGATCCAGTGCATACCCAGTTAACGACCCATTGGCGGAAATCATTAGGACCTCACCAACTTTTCTCGTTACGCCGGCAAGGGTCTGGCCGGCTTCGTGCAACCAGCCGGCAAGGTCTCCGGCAATTCCGAATGTCAGTGACAACAGCCTGGCTGGAATCCAGCCCGCCCATTCCGACAGTCTTTCGAATCTGGGGCGAGCCGGCGCCTGGGGCCACTGATCGGCGAGCGCAACCAGCCCCCGGACCAGGACTGCCACGCCGATTCCCCCGACTGCGTACCAGAAAGCCACCAGGAAGAAACGCTGGAATACCGATACCATCAGCGCCCTGGACAGGGAAAGATGCATTGCCTCCGGCGACAATGCAGCGCCCCGTTCATCTGCCGGCAAATAATCCTTCACATAATGCCATGCCGACTGCATGTCTCCCCGTTGCCATGCTTCTGCATAGGGCTGGAGCACCTGCCGCCAGCCGGGTGTTCCCATAATGACCACCAGAACCAGGAACTCCAGCGGGTAAGCCGCCATCCGCCAGCCAGAGGCCGCCAGCAGGTACTCGGCCACCCCCAGCAACAAGGCCGGAAGCAGAACCAGCACCAATCCGGATACAATTTCCGCTTCGTGGCCCGTCCTGGCACGACTGCCCTGATGAAACCACCAGCGCCAGACTTCATCACCGGAAAGCCGGTTCAGGGAATCCAGGCGCCTGCGCACCATGTAGGCCAGAAGAAAAACGATCAGCACCATCTCAGACGCTCTCCCTCGCTGCGCGTATTTGTTTAAGGGCTTCCCGGAAATGCTGCCAGTCAAATGCCGGTCCAGGGTCGCTTTTCCGGCCCGGGGCAATATCGCTATGGCCGACAATGCGACTGGCAATGATGTCGGGCCAGGCCAGCATGATGAGATCGGCGGCACGTGCCAACTGATGATATTGCCCGGAGGTATAAGGAACGTCATCGGTGCCCTCCAGCTCAATCCCGATGGAGAAGTCGTTGCATTCTTCCTGCCCCTGAAAACTCGATCTGCCCGCATGCCAGGCGCGATCAAGCAGGCTGACAAACTGGACAACGTCTCCATCACGACGAATCAGCAGGTGAGCCGAGACCTGAATGCCTTCAATGGTCCGGAAATAGGGATGGGCCGAATGATCAAGACAATTACAGAAGAAGTCTTCAATTTCCGGGCCGCCGAAACGCCCAGGAGGAAGGCTTATATTGTGCACAACCAGCAGGGAAATGGCAGCGCCATCAGGGCGAGGCCCGAAGTTTGGCGAGGGGCGCCAGCGGGCGAAGGGAATCTTCCCGGTTTCACGGAGCGCATTCCGGTCGGAACCGGAATCGGAAAGGTTCGCGGGCAAAATGTCTGAATCGGGCAAAATAATTCCAAAAGTTTCAGAGAATTACACTCCCTGATTGAATCACAAACCTGGCCCGGTTGCTACGAATCAATCTCTGCGGCTGTTCCTCAGGTTGTCGATAATTGACTCCAGTGCCCGATCAAAGATCAGGCCATCGTCCAGCATGGTGATTCGGCCCGCCTCCATGTCTGCGGCCAGGGCCTGTCGATGGTATTCGGCAACCTTGGCACCGCTTCTGTTGACGAAGATATACTTCCCGGTTGCCTTGATAAAAGCGGCGAGTTTACACCGGACCCGGGTTTCATTTCGGCTAAGTTCAATCCAGGCCCCCACCCGAAGGCTGTCCGCTTTTTCCTGCCACTGGGGTCCTACCGACCCCGTCACCCCGGGGCACTCAGGCTGTTCGGCAGCATCGTCCCTGGCAACCTCAACCGGTGATGCAGCAGGCTCTGCAATCGGTTCGCGCTCCCGGGATTGCTCCGGACTCCCAAGGCCGGCCGGCGCCGGGTCCTCCGGGCGCTCCGGTTCAGGCTGTACCAGATTGCCAGCCGGCAACTCGGAAGGGGGCTCTTCCCGTGGCGGTGCGGTCACAAGCTTCTGGAATACATCCACATGAGCCAGTTCCAGATCACGGATGGCGGCATCGGTGGCAAACGGATCCCAGGAAATTTCCTGCAGAGCCTTGCGCAGGTCATCAACAATGGCCGGAATGGCCCGCAACAACTCGCTGCGGGTTGAATCGCTGACCGGGCGGGGATCCACACTCCAGACCAGCTGTTCCGTCAGGTTGCGGGCATGTCGCCAGCGGTCACTGTCTTCGCCCTCCCGAAGAACAACCCACTGCAGGTACCGGACCCAGGCCTCGTTGAGCAAACCGGTGATCGGCTCCGGAACAGCATGCTTTTCAGTCAGCTCCCGCACCAGGCCTTCTGCTGCCTCCGAAGCACGCTCCTGGCGGGCCCGCCCCTCTTCCGCATCCCGAAGGCGCTGCTCCACGAGTTCCCGGCGACGGCGATCCAGGTCCATGAAGTGACTGAAATCCTTCAGCAACTCCTCGAACAGGGCTACGTTGTCAGTGAATTCATTCAGGACACGGTCAACTACAGCTTCAATCTTTTCCCGAAGGGGGTCCCGCTGGCCGGTTTTTTTCTCGGTCCACCCGATCGCGGACAAAGCCAGCTCATTAAGCAGCTTGCGAACCGGGTGACCGCCCCGGTTGAAAAAATTCCTGTCACTGAGAGCGACTTTCAGCACCGGAATCTGCAGGCGCCCGATCAATACCTTCATGACCGGATGCAGTTGCCGATCCTCCAGGATAAAATCGAACAACATGGACACCAGATTGATTACATCGCTGTCCACCTGCCCCGGGTTCAGGCTCTGCCCATCCCCAGCCCGAAGAATGGGTTGTAACTGCTCGTTAAGGGGCATGACGACACTCTCGCCCCAGTGTCGGCTGTTGGCCTGTGCTTCCGTCAGGCGTGCCATGAGGCGCTCCGTATCAATGCAGCCCTCACCACCATGGCCCCGGCCGCCGGATACGGCGCCCCCCTGATGCAACAGTGCACTAAGCTCGGAGAAGGTCGCCCGGGACGATGGCCCGCCATAACCTCCACCGGCAGAGCCCGGCGAGACATCAGCACCGGAAGGTTCACCCGTGCCACCAGCTCCGGGCCGTTGACCGGACCGGGCTGGCCCCCTTCCGACCGGCGGACGAGTCATCTCCGGCAACACCCCCTCATCGATCAGCGTCCGGTTCGCCTCCTGGTAGAAGTCGCCCAGTGTATCGGCAAGCAGGCGGTCGAACAGCTTGAGGACCACCAGCTTGGCCCGTATGTCTATGTCAAGATCAGCGCAGGCTTCAGCCACTCCGCCACAGATAACGTCCGGGCTCAGGGGCATCTGCGCATCTTTCAGTTGAATACCCGGTACCAAATGGCCGACCCGCACGGTCAACAGGCGGATCTGTTCAGGGTAGCGATTCCGGAGCTTGTTAATCAGGTTATCGATGGCAACCTGCTGTTCCAGCTGTGAATGGTCCACCAGACTGAGAGAATCCTGGTCGATGTCCTCCAAAGAGCCGGCCGCCTGTTGGGGCAGGAACTTTCCGATTTCGTTGAACGCCTGGCTGACATACTGGAGTATCGACACCACCATGGCCTTGCGGCGCAGCCTGAGCTCACGCATGGCATCAAAATAGACTGTCTGGTCGAGGTTGGTACCTGCCCGGTCGGCGAGTTCGAACAGGGCATCGTCGGCGCGATCAAAAAATCTGGCAAGAACAGATTTCAGTGACTGACCCGAGGCATCACGCAGGCGAACCAGCGCAGCCGGCAAGGAAAACCGGGCAGGCGGTTTCTGGCCTGAAAAGCTGACAACCTTGTTATCGTGCGCCATAGCTGCTCCAGGTTCTGATCGGCCAATATCGGAATTTCTGTCCACCTCACATGATACGAGCTGCCTGCGTCAGGTTGTGTCAGAATTTGTCACCTTTTGTGTAGACCTGACCTATATCACACTTTAGCAACCCAGCTTTATAGAGTAGCAGGCAGGGGGCGAACGTTTGGCGATTGCCCGAGTGCCCTATAGAATAACCGGCCTTGACACTGTTCCACCCCAAACCACCGGATGCCCTTCCCTATGATCACCACAGAAATCCTCCGCCAGGCCAGAATCGAAAATGTTGCCCAGAGTCTGCGCGAAGATATCGGGGACGGCGACATCACGGCAAAGCTTATACCGCCGGAAAAGCGCGCCAGCGGCCGGGTTATTACCCGGGAAGCCGCCACCATTGCCGGTCGCCAGTGGGTTGAAGAGGTTTTCCGGCAGGTTGATCCTTCGGTGACGCTTACCTGGCAGGTTACCGATGGCGAAACCGTGCCGCCCGATCAGGTACTTTTCACCATGGAAGGCCCCGCGAGAAGCTTGCTTACCTCGGAACGATCAGCGCTCAACTGGTTACAGACCCTCTCCGGCGTTGCCACCGCCTGTGCCGGATATGCAGCCAGGGTGGCCCATACTGGTGTTCGCCTGCTTGATACCCGGAAAACCCTGCCCGGGCTGCGCCTGGCCCAGAAATACGCGGTTACCTGTGGCGGCTGTTACAACCATCGCATCGGCCTGTGGGATGCGTTTCTGATCAAGGAAAACCACATTGCCGCGTGCGGTTCCATAGCCGATGCCATTCTGGCGGCTCACCGGATCGCACCGGGCAAACCCGTTGAAGTGGAAACCGAAAACCTTGACGAACTGGACCAGGCCCTGAATGCAGGGGCAGACATCATCATGCTGGACGAGTTCTCGCTGCAAGACATGCGCACGGCGGTTGCCAGGACCGCTGGCAGGGCAAAACTTGAGGCCTCTGGCGGGATTAACTCAACCACCCTGGTTCCGATCGCGGAAACCGGCGTGGACTTCATCTCGATTGGCGCGCTGACCAAAGACATCAGGGCCGTGGATCTGTCCATGAGGCTGGACTGATCAGCCTCCGGACAGCAAACGGTCGATTGTCTCCAACTCCCTGACCAGCTCGCTCCCGGGCTCTGGCCGGCCACGAAAATGCTCCTCAGCCATGGGCGCTATGCCGGAAACCGCCGGCAGCGGGTGGTCGTGCGCAATCAACTCTTTCATTCTGGCCACAAACACAAACTGCAGCCACTGGTGAAACTCCAGGGTATCGATACAAAATGGCTTGGTGCTCTGAAAAGCCTCTTCAGGTGGCAACTCCGACGCCCAAAGCCCGAGTTGACGTAATTCCACCTCAATGCTCAACAGGCTGTCTGCAACCTGCCTGATCGGATTATCGGGCCTGGTCATATCAGTCTCGCTTCAATCAATCAGTGGCTCCAGCTCCACTGTTTCGCCATGCAGAACCCGAAACAGGTCCTCGTACTGGCGTGTCAGAGGGTGCTTGGGCGCCATATGAATCAGGGGCTGCCGGCTCTGATGGGACTCTTTCATTTTCACGGAACTCGATAGCCTTACCGGCAACACAGGCAAGCCCTCTTCGATGAGCTCCCTGACCAGCTGCCTCGGCAAACTGGCCCGGGGCTGGAACTGATTGGCGATAATTCCCTCAACAACCAGGTCTTCGTTGTGGTCTTCCTGAAGATCACGAATCTCATTGAGAATGTTGTACAGAGCCTGGCGGGAAAAATCGTCACAATCGAACGGTATCAGGCAGCGCTGGGCCGCAATGAGTGCCGACCGGGTGTAAAAGTTGAGCGCAGGCGCCGTATCGATGTAGATGGCGTCAAAGGTTTCCTCCAGCTTTCTAAGGGCTTCGCGCAGCTTGTAGATCTTGTGCTTGGCCTCCAGCTTGCGCTCAAGGAAATCCAGCTCCGGGCTGGACGGCATCATAAACAGGTTTTTGAACGGTGTTGCGTGAACGAATTCGTCCGGGCGGCGATTGAATACAGTAAATGCGACGGTCTGTTCAAGCAGATCGGCGGCGGTGTCCTTGAGCTCACTGGCCGGCTTCCCCAGCAAATAATGGGTGGAGTTCCCCTGGGGGTCCAGGTCCACAACCAAGGTTCGTTTTCCCCGAGCTGCACTGATAGCGGCAAGATTGCAGGCAATACTGGACTTGCCGACACCGCCTTTCTGGTTGAATACCACCCGTCTCATTTCGTCTCTCCCTTGATAAGCACGTATCGTTCTTTTGATGCCACTATAGCCTCGCGGGCTTTCACCACCCCATGACCGTTTTCACAAACGGGATCGTGAGTCTTCGCTGCGCCTGAAGCGAATTTTCATCCAGTATATCCAGAATGCCCAGCAAATCCCCAAGCCGCCGGGGAGCCCGGCGCATAATGTAGCCGGCGACGTCATCCGACATCACCAGACCACGCTTTTTCGCCCGCGCCATCAGAATCTTCAGCCGGTCATCGTCCCGGTAGATTCCCAACTGGATGGTCAGGCCGTGACTGAGCCGCGATACCAGATCTGGCAACTTGAATGGCAGGTTGGCGGGCAGATCCGACAAACTCACCAACAATAATCCGTCCTGGTCCTGTATCCGGTTATACAAATGGAATATGGCTTCCTCCCACAACAGGTCACCCGCAATGCGATCCAGGTCATCCAGACAAATCATTTCCTGGGCCTCAAGGCCGGAAAGTGCCTCGGGGCCAAAGGGCTGCAGCTCGGCAATACTGATGCAGACCGCAGCCTTGCCACGGTTTTCGCTGCGATGGCAAACCGCCTGCAGGAGGTGACTTTTCCCGGTATCGGCATCGCCGCACAGAGCAACCACAGGAACCCCGGTGGGCTGATTGCACGCCGCCTCCAGGCGCTTCGCCGCATCGGTATTGCGATCACCGTGGAAATTATCAAAACGCGCATCGTCACGCAGCCTGACGCCAAGAGCCAGTTGGGATGCACTCATGACCGCGTGGCCCTCCAGGCCCGCAAACCCCAGACACCAAGGTAATGAACACCACTGAACACCGCCGAGGCGGCTACCAGCAAGATACCGGCATCAACCACCCAGGGCGGCATGGGCAAATCCGCCAGCAGCATAATGATCGCCAGTGCCACCAGAATCTGAACGAAGGTATTCACCTTACCAGGGATACTTGGCTCCATATCATAGCGGCCAACGCCGTAATGGTACGCCAGCGCACCCGACACGATCAGCAGGTCCCGCCCCAGAACCACCATGAACAGCCAGACCGGCAAAACTGAGGTCAGCGTAAGCATGAGATACGCTGTGATCAGTAAGGCCTTGTCGGCAAGCGGATCGGCAATTGCCCCAAGCCTGGAACGCCAGTTAAAGTGCCGCGCCAGGAACCCGTCAATTGCATCCGTGCCGGCCGCGAGAAAAAAAATAACCAGCGCCCACCGGTAATCTCCGGCCAGCAGCGCGCCGGCAAAGGGAACGATCAGAAGAATCCGCAGAAACGTCAGGGCATTGGGAATCCAGCGCCAACTGTGCAAATTCAAAAGATCCCCTCCGGTTACACCTTACTCGCCGCCATCGGTCCCGATGACAGGAGACGGTTGCCAACGATAATACAGAATCTGGTACAGGGACTGGAACGCTTCCCTGGCCTCTTCTTCATCAACGGGCACCGGCTGATAGGTAAACAGGGAAGCATCCGCGGCCTCTTCCTCAGGTGATTGCTGATCCGGACCCGCCTGCTCCGGGTCCGCACTTGCGGTTGCGCCTTCAGCACTTGTTGCGGGCGACGGCGTCTGATTCAGCATTGTCATTTCAGCGGCATTCCCGGGCCCGTCCGGAAGATCAGATTCCATGGGGACAAACCGCGGATCCAGGGCGATGTACTCCCGAAGCTGGTCCAGCTCACCGGAGAAAGCCACTCGCAGGGTAAGCTGTTCATCCCGCACCCGGTGGGCCCCGACACTGACAACCGGTGTCAGGCTCTCCAGCACCTGATTGGCTCGCGCATAGCCTTCAAGCGAGGTAACGCCGCGCAGCACAATATCCACTTGTGGGGAGTCCCCCACTTCCGAAGCAGCGACAGCGTATCGGCTGGCGTATAACTCTGCCCAGCGGTCGATCATGGCCTCTGCCAGTGCCTCGGGGGTCTGGGCGACTACCGACTCCTCACCGGCATTCATGGCCATACCATCGAAGACCCAGCCGGCGCGCCACTGGCCGCCAGTGCGGCTGACCCGCACCAATGCAAGGACATCCTGGTCCAGATCCCGGGAGACCGACTTCACCCGATCAATGAACTGGCCCCAGATATCCGAGAGCAATTCACGATCCTTTGTGAAATCCGAAGGCGGCAGCGCCACCGGCAAACCTCGTTTCCTGGCGGCCTCATCGAACGCGGCCTGCCAGGTTCCAGCGTTTTCTTCCCGGGCGTCTCCAGCGACGTCCACCGCGGGCCGGGTTACCAGTGTTCGGGAGCCCCGATCCTCAGCCGCAATCCAGGCCAGGGTAAGCGGCCGGTTAGCACCCCATACCGGAGCATTGATGGATGCCAGTGCGCGGTTCACGCCTACAGCCCCGAAAGACATGCTCAGGATGCTCTGGCCGGATTCGTCCCGGGCGACCTGGTAGGAAAGCAGCAAGGACTCGGCGTCGGACAGAAGCGCTTCTGCACCGTCCATCGCCAGCACATCCCGGGTGCCAGAAACCCGGACAAGTACCTGGCTCAGCCCGTCGGCATACCCCTCGGCCAGTTGATCCGGCGCGGAACCCGCGACCGGCACCCTTGCCGAATACAGCCCGGGGACTGTCACCGCGGTGGCCGGGGCAGAAAATCCGGCCAGCAGAAACGTGAATAGCGCAAATACCCAAGTCATCGCTCGCACAGACCTGTGTGTCGGCTTTTGTCCTGATACTGACATGAAACACCCTGCAGTTCCCATGAATGGCGCATAGGATACACCATGCCCCGAGGCGTGAGTAGCGACGCCGGATTTCAGAAAAGCAAACGTAACTATTCAGCTCACTTTTTCTCAAAAAGTGCTTGACAAGG
>TARA_R110002111_G_scaffold199828_1_pt1 | contig 55169 bp, 48 predicted proteins | sample TARA_R110002111 | Tara Oceans TARA_R110002111 (sample SAMEA4397363) | marine metagenome | biome: Polar Biome; feature: [ZZZ] marine water layer (ENVO:01000295); material: water (ENVO:00002006), including particulate matter (ENVO:01000060) such as... | depth 199 m
CATAGAACATAGAACATAGGGCTAGACTCAATTTATTTTCGATTCTGCCGCACCCTTTCCTGCCCCACTAAACAGCCAATTAGTCCATCGCACAAAAAGCGCCTCTGCCTTATGATAGAAGGCTAAGTAATATAAAGCTAAGTAATCAAGTGAGTCCGTATGCCAATTGAAACACTGAAGAGATGGGCAAAAACCTTAAAAACAAACACCTATGCGCTGTATTTTTCAGCACGCGACCCCAGGACGCCAATAGTTGTAAAACTAATGATTGGTTTGATGGTTGCCTATGCTTTAAGCCCAATAGATTTAATACCTGATTTCATTCCGTTGATAGGTTACCTGGACGACCTTATTTTGTTGCCGTTAGGAATTTGGCTCTGTATTCGCCTTATTCCTCAAATGGTGTGGCTAGACTGTCAGGCCTTGGCACTAAAGCAGGTTACCGAACTGCCTAGCAATCATCTAGCGGCTGCCGTTATTATCGTCATTTGGTGTTTGGCAATGGCCGGTTTTATTGTATGGTTGTGGCCGTTTGTCAGCCCGGTAATATACGGCTAAACGTCTTAGTTTATCGCACAGACAGCGAACCGCCCTACCCTCATAAAAAAAGGATCAACGAGCCAAGCCCATTGATCCTTTTGTTTAGTACAGAGCGACTATGGGGTTAAAACTGCGCGCCCGACTACCTTGCCTTGTTCTAATTGATGCAGAATATCGTTTGCTGAATCAAGTGGGTAAGTTTTTGTTGGTAACGCCGGTACTAAGCCTTTGTGCGCTAAATCCATTAATTCGGCAAATTCGGCGAGGCTGCCCACGTAGCTACCCATGATGGTAATCGCTTTAACCGGTATAAACGGTAAAGCCCAAGGTGCTGAACCACCAAATAAGCCCACAATCACCATTTTGCCGCCTTTGGCGATGGCGTCAAACGCTAGCGAGGCAGTGCTTTCTGCGCCAACTAAATCAATTGTCGCTAATACACCGGTGCCACCAACCGCTTTTTGCACTTGCGCAACTGCATCCGTCGCTGCGCCGTCAATGGCGGCTTGTGCACCGGCTTTAAGTGCAGCTTCGCGTTTAACTGGGTCAAGATCAACAACGACGGGGGGCAAACCACCCATGGCTTTAACCAGACCTACAGCCATTAAGCCTAAACCGCCCACACCGATAATAACCACAGGGGCTTTTTTAAGCGTGTCTTCTACCTTTTTAAGCGCTGAATAGGTGGTTAAACCTGAACAGGCTAACGGTGCGGCAATTTCGGGTGCCATCGTGCCAATATCAAACAAGTAACGTGGGTGCGGAATTTTTAAATGGTCAGCATAACCGCCATCAATGTGCATGCCTACGTATCTCGGCGCGACACAGTAGTTTTCACGGCCATCTTTACATTGATGACAGTCACCACAGCCTTGCCAAGGGTAAACGACATAGTTTTTACTCGCGTCCAGTTCACCGGCCTCGTCACCGGCCGCTACAACCATACCAACGGGCTCATGGCCCATGACTAATGGTAACTTCATACCACGATCGGCAAAACTTAATTTTTGACCACCACCCAAGTTATAACAACCTTCTTGGATATGTAAGTCACTGTGACACACACCGTTGGCGGTAACGCGTAATACTACTTCGCTGCCGGATACCGACAAGTCTGGGCGATCTTCAGCGACTAAAGCACCACCAAATTCATTTAACGACTGACATTTCATTTATTTCTCCTATTAGACGTCACTTTTTAAAAGTCACTTTGGCTGACAAATTTAACAATTCGGTACGCATCCAGTCCTTCGTAGCCGCCTTCACTGCCATAACCGGATTGGCGGCGACCACCCAAGGGTGAGTCTAAAAAGACCACGGGGAACCCGTTGATACCCACTTTTCCAGAGTCCAAATCGTCGGCTAACTTATCTGCCGTTTGTTGTGAACCAGTAAAGGCGTATGAGGCCAGTGCAAAATCGGTACTATTGGCTTTACTTATCGCTTCGTCATAGTCGCTAAAGCGATTTAAAACGGCAATCGGTCCAAACGGTTCTTCTTGCATGATCCGTGCGTTATCCGGCACATCAGCCAATACCGTTGGGGCGTAGAAATTACCTGCACGATCAAGTCGATGGCCTCCGGTTAGCAAGGTAGCACCTTTTGATAATGCATCTTTAACTAAAGCGTCAATGTCACCAATTCGACGTGGGTTTGCTAACGGCCCCATTTGAATACCCTCGTCTAAGCCATTGCCCACACGGATAGCGGCAAAGGTCTCGGTAAAGCCTTTGGTAAATTCATCGTACACAGCGTCTTGAATAAAGAAGCGCGTTGGTGAAATGCAGACTTGCCCGGTATTGCGGCTTTTCGTCGTAGCCGATAAGCTAACTGCTTTTTCGATATTCGCATCATCAAAAATCACCACGGGTGCATGACCACCTAACTCCATAACGCAAGGTTTGGCGTATTGACCTGCTAGCGCAGCGAGTTGTTGGCCAACCGGTGTTGAGCCAGTAAAGGAGATTTTTTTAATGATCGGCGATTCGATTAGGCGTTTGCTGATTTCAGCTGAATCGCCCATTAAAATATTAACCACGCCTTTAGGTAAACCTGCCTCGTGTAACGCCTGAACCACCGCCATAAATGATACTGGGGTTTCTTTTGCGGGCTTAACAATCATTGAACACCCCACAGCAATGGCCGATGCCATTTTACGGGTGGCTAAGGAAGCAGGGAAATTCCATGCGGGAAATGCGGCCACTGGGCCGATCGGTTCTTTACGTACGGTTCTTGCGGCAAAGCCAGGCATATCATTTAGCGGTCTATCCGCATAATCAGCCGCCGCTGTTGCAGACCACTCTAGCAAAGTGGCACAGTTTTCTACTTCACCGCGTGAGTCGGCTAAGGGTTTACCGTGCTCCATTGTCATGCAACGGGCAGTATGCTCAGCATTTTGACGAATAATCGCTGCGGCGGCATTCATAATGGTAATCCGTTCGTCATAACTGGTTTTTTTCCATACCTCAAACCCTGTTTGAGCCGATGCTAATGCACGGTCAATTTGCTGAGTATTGGCAATCGGGTATTTAGCCAACACCTCATCTGTGGCTGGGTTTAAAACATCGCCATAGCGGTCAGCTTCAGTAATCCATTCGCCATCAATATAAAGCGCGGGTGTTATGTAATCGGTGTCTGGCATGGCTAATATTCTCCTAAGTCTCTGTTGGTATCAATTTGTACAGCAACGTATCGTGTTTATGCTGTTTGTTTTGCAATAATTAAGGCGTCTAAAGCTAAGGCCCCTTTTTCCATGGCCCTTAATGGGTTTATTTCAATACTTTCTATCGTGTCTGCGTTTTGTACGGCTAACACCGATAAACGACTGACCGCATCGGCCACGGCATTAACGTCAACCGCTGCTTGGCCGCGTACGCCTGCCAGTAAAGCTGCACCACGTAACGATTGTAGCATTGCCAAGGCCTGTTTTGCAGTAACTGGAGCCAAGGCTACTTTAACGTCTTTGAGTATCTCGGTGTAGATACCTCCAAGCCCAACCATAATGATCGGCCCCATAATTGGGTCGCATTGACTGCCAACAATCAAGTCCACCCCGTTGCCAATCATCGGGCTGATTAATAAACCCTCAATTCGTGCTGTAGGCTCTCTTTGTGCCACTGTGTGTAACATTAAATCGGCAGCGGCTTGAACCTCATTTTCATTGGCGAGATTGAGGGCAACGCCACCCGCTTCTGATTTGTGCGCAATATCAGGCGATACAATTTTCATCACCACAGGGTAACCTAAACGATTGGCCGCTTTCACGGCATCTGTGGGTTGTTTAACCAACTCTTCTGCGGGTACCGAAATGCCCGTACGGATCATGTATTGCTTGGCGTCTGCCTCCCCTATTTTTTCACTCGGCAAATTGATTGTGCCGATATTGGGTAAGTCAACTAGGTCAGTATCTACTTGCTGAAAAGCGGTATTAAAACGCGCTAAAGCCGCTAAGGCTGCAACCGCTCGCGAAGGGTCTTCAAATACCATAATGCCCGCGGCTTCGTACTTTTTTAATACCTCATCAGGCCCTTGGCCGATTAAGGCAAAGGGCTTGCCTTGAGCTTTAATGCCCTCACTGAGGGTGGCCAGCAATTTTTCACCATGCACCGGTGAGGCAATTAAGGAGGTAAAAAATGCAACCAATAAATCGTATCCACCCTCATTGCACATGGCCGCTAAGCTTTCACCTACTAGAGCAAAGTCATTCAATGCATTGGCTGTTATATCAACGGGATTGCGTGGCGCGCATAAGGGGTTGCGCTGTACCAATTTAACTTGAGCTTGTTTGGGCATGGCGGGTACGGCTAAATTTTGTGTTTCCGCTGCATCGGCCATCAATACCCCAGCGCCACCCGAAACGGTCAAAATACCCAGTTTATTACCCTGTGCGCGCGGTGATAGGCTGGCCGCGTAGAGTACATCAAACATTTGCTCCGTCGTTTGTGCCCTTTGAGCGCCGTATTGATCGATCAGCGCCTGAAAACTTGCGTCAGAACCGGTTAATGACGCCGTGTGTGATTGCACGGCTTCTGAACCCACATCAGACACACCGACTTTCATAATACTAATGGCTTTGCCAGCAGCCCGCGCTTTTTTTAACGCACGAATAAGCGTTTCCGGCTTTTTAACCCCTTCCATATAGCAACCAATTACATCGACGGTATCTGAATCGATCAAATACTCTAAGCACTCAGCCACCGTAATATCACCTTCATTGCCGGTTGAAATCCACTTGCTTACTCCCAGACGGCGTGACTTAGCCATGGTTAATAGGTGCGTGCCGTAGGCACCTGATTGGGTAATTAAACCAACCCGTCCCTTGTTAGGGAAACCGCCTTCAAGCCCTGAGGTAAACGTAGGGCAATTACCATTATCAGCATTGTATAAGCCCAAACAATTAGGCCCTAATATGCGAATACCATACTGTTTAGCCGCTTGATCAACATCGGCTTGTAATTGATCGCCCTCATCGCCCAGTTCAGAAAAACCGGCTGAGAATAAGACGATGGATTTAACCCCTTTTTTACCGCATTCTTTAACCGCATCGGCGACCCCGTTAGCTGAAATCGCTAAGATGGCAAGGTCAACAGAGCCTGGGATTGAAGCCATATCTGGATAAGCTTTTAGCCCCTGAATTTCTTCACGATTTGGATTAACCGGGTAAATAGCCCCTTTAAAACCTGCGGCCAAATAATACGCAATAGGCCGTCCACCAATACGGGCAGGGTTAGATGAGGCGCCTATAATGGCGACCGAGCGCGGTTCAAACAGTGCTTTTAAAGCCATAGTTGTTGTCTTTTACAATATTTAAGGTTCAGATAATAATAAAAACTCACCAATAAAACGGGGGCTATTTTTTATTATCAAACGTAAAGTTTTCATAACCGCTATTGGCTTCTTCAGCTAACTTTAATCTGTAATTACCTAAGCCACCTAAATAGAAATTGACACTGTGCTTTTTGCCGGGAATATTTGCGCCAAAGATCCATGAGTCAGCCTTTGGAAACAAGGTCATATTACAAATTTCTGTACATGTGGCTAACCACTCATCCTCAGCCTCCGCCTTGCTTTCTGCAGTAAACTGTTCATTCTTACGCATATTGGCAATTAACTCAGCAATCCAATCGACTTGAGTTTCAATACTCGGCGGTAAGTTGGTAAACGGTCCATTGGGCCCTAAAATCATGTGCATATTAGGAAAGCCAGGGTTGCTCACACCGATGTAGCTTTTTACCCCGTCAGACCATTTTTCTTTCATCGATAGACCATTGCGACCGCGAATATCCATTTTTGTATAGCTACCGTCTACGGCATCAAAGCCTGTCGCATAGATCAGAACATCTAGCTCAAACTCGCCTTCTGTTGTACAGATGCCGTTTTCTGTGAATTCAGTAATTGGATTTGCTTTAACATCGAGCAAGGTCACATTATTGCGGTTATACACTTGGTAATAACCTGAGTCACACAAGGGCCGTTTAGCATATAGCCCTGTCGGCATTAATTTTTTAGCCGTCTCAGGGTCATTAACGATGGCTGCGATTTTTTTACGAATAAATGCCGCTGCCGCTTCATTAGCAGCCGGGTCAATCGCAATATCACAGTAAGTTTCAAACATAAAACGGAAACCACCGCCGTTCTCCCAAGCTGCCTCAAATACTTTGTTCGTTTCCTCTTCAGATAAGCCAGCAGCTGGGACTGTACTTTCTTCAAAACCGAAGGCGACATTTGATTGGAATACCTGTTTCCACATAGCGTCATAATTAGCCTTTACCTTCTTTGACGCTTCTTCTGTTAAGGGGTGATTTCTAACCGGCACAGAGTATTGAGGTGATCGCTGAAATACGGTCAAGTGCTTTACCTTAGGTGCCAAGGCAGTAATTACCTGAATACCCGTAGAACCGGTACCAATGACGCCTACGCGCTTACCGCTAAAGTCAACGCCTTGTCTTGGCCAGTTACCTGTGTGGTACACCTCCCCTTTGAACGCCTCTTGCTTATCAAATTTGGGGACATTGGTAGCTGATAATAAGCCCAATCCTGTGATTAAGTGTTGCGCGGTAACCTTGTCACCTTTGTCAGTTTCTACATCCCACAGATTTGTGCTTTCATTGAAAACCGCTTTAGTCACTTTGGTGTTGAACTGATAGCTTTTACGGATATCAAAACGGTCTGCAAAATGGTTTAAATAGTCAAAGATTTCAGGTTGCGTGACATAACGGTTTTTCCACGTCCAGTCCTCTAATAATTGTTTATCAAACGACAGGCAATAGACGAAGCTTTCGGTATCCGATAACGCACCAGGGTAACGATTCCAGTACCACGTGCCGCCAACATCAGAGCCATTGTCATAACACTGCACACGCAGTCCTTGCTGATTACGTAGTTTATGGGTCATGTACATCCCACCAAAACCTGCACCAACGATGACCGCATCGAAATCTGCTTTTACTAGTGTTGATTGATTATCTTGATTACTCATAGTGTCTCTCTAATTCTAATTTTTTAATTTAAATTGATACGTTGTATTTTTTATAACGCTTTATACCAAGCGGCAATTTTTTGAATTTCAGTGTCTGCTTCTGGTGCTCGCCCTGCTAAAAAGGGAAAAACGTGTTGCATACCATCGACAACCGATAACGTAGCGTTAACCCCAGCCGCTATCGCTAATGCATGTAAACGTTGCGCATCATTCAATAAGGTTTCTACGCTACCTGCATTGATATACAGCGCAGGGTAACCAGAAAAGTCCGCGTACAGTGGGTTAGCCAGCGGGTCAGTCGGCGCCTGTTCCGCTAAAAACATACCTGCCATCGCTTCAAGTAAGGGCCGTTTAACTAAGGCATCGGTGGCCTCATTAGTATCTAGCGTAGCACCGCTAACTTGCATATCGATGAAGGGTGAAAACGCAATCACGCTTGCGGGTAAGGGTAATCCGAGTTGACGAAATTTTAAAACCGAGGCTACTGCTAGGTTGCCACCAGCTGAATCTCCGATGGTTGTTATATCTTCGGCATTAAAACCATTGGCCAACAAGGCTTTGTAGACAGCAACCATGTCGTCTAATTGTGCTGGAAATGGGTTTTCAGGTGCTAAACGGTAATCTAAGACAAGTGCTGTAGCACCCAAGGCTTTTGCCATATGGCCGGCTAGTTTACGATGACTGGCTGAGGAGCCAACCGCAAAGCCGCCACCATGGGTATAAATAAGTACTTTTGAACGGTCGGCGTCAAGCGGTAAAGCCCAAACAGCATCAACGCCAGCTATACAATCGCTTTTATAGCTAACCGCTTCTGGTTCCATGGTTGGTTTTGCCCACTCATCAAATAAAGCACGTAAGCCTTCAAGGTCCATCTCAGGATTGGCGGTCATACGATCTGTCCAATTTTGATATAAGGCCCTTAGGTAATCAGATTCTTGCGATGGCATTGAAACTCTCCTCAGTTTGTTATGTTTTCTATACGTTGATACCAGCCGTTACAGCTAGCCTACAACAAGCTAGGTCGTAAAATATAGAAGAATAATAATAATTTATAGAATAATCTTGCTGCCCGTTTGCTTCAATATAATTACGCATAGTTAAGTTTAGAGGCGGGTTTTTTGTTGTTGTCTAAAGGCTGCAGGCGTTGTCCCTGTGAACCGTCGTAATAAACGGGTCAGGTGGCTTTGATCGGAAAAACCGCATTGGACTGCAATCACTTTAATCGGTAAGGAACTGTTTGATAGTAGTTTTAGGGCTAAATCGAGCCTTTTTTTGATAATAAAGCTATGCGGTGAGCAGCCAAAATCAGCGCTAAATTTACGCGTAAAATGAAACACGCTAAGCTGAACCAAATTAGCCAATTCAGCCATCGAAATATTTAAGCTGATCGACTCTTCAATAAAATCATTAAGCAAGCGCTTTTGAGGCAGCGAAAAACCACCGGCTGACAAGGCTTTAAAACGTACATCTGAATATTGCCTTAGCACATGCACGCAGAGTTGGTTTTTTATCGCCTCAATATAAAGGTCTCCACCAATAGCTTGCGACGACAACTCATCTTCAAGCCGACTAACCAATGAAGGCAACACCTTATCTTCTACCCTAACGCGATCGTGTAAGTGGATGTCCGCAATGTCACGATCAAATACGTTTTCTGCAACCTTAGCTAACGATGAGTGGGATAGATAAAGGTGCGAGACATCAATGGGTTTATTCCATTTCCACTGCGATTGCTCTGCACGCGTCAGGATGGAGATAACACCGGGTTCAACTTTGTAGCCTTGCCATGGCCCGTTATGCCGGCGACTCATTTTTGAAACGCCGTGCTTATACACGACGAACATATAATCACGCATGGCGGGTATATCAACGCTAAGGTCGGGGTAATGGTATCCGCGCAGCGTCATACCATCCCAGCCTTGTTCCTTACTATCCAAGGTCATTTTTCCCGGGATCCACGCAGGGATTTGTTCTGGTTCAACCAGTGCTTGGTTCATCCTGGTTTAGCGATTGTTGGTTTAATCAAGAACAAGCCATCCCCTGTTATTTAATATAAAAACAGTCTTAATCAGCCGCAATGTTTAAAAAAGACTGTGGCACATCAACCAGCTTTCTAGTCGAATAGTCCATAAAAACAATGCCCGTTTTAGCAATAGCGACAACATCACCTGACTCTATTGATGTTATGCGATAGAAAAAATCACAGCCTTTTGATGAAAAATCACCTAAGGCGATATCAATCCTTAACTGTTGACCAAAAAAGGCTTCTGAGCGGTAGTTGACACCGAGGTCGGCCATAATAATCCCAGCCCCTTCAACATCGAGTTCAGACATTTGATACGCTTCAAAAAAATGTGCACGTGCTTCATGCAGTAATGAAATTAATTTATCGTGTGCCAAATGGTTACCGATATTAAGGTCGCTGACTCGAACTGTTAGCTCATAGCTAAAATGTGTGGTCTCTGGGTAGGTGATTTTTATGCGTGCCATGGTGTTTTTAAATCGACTGTTAGTTAGATTTTTAAATTATATCACCCTACGAAAGGCGTTGCTTTTATAAAATAAGCCTAAAGCTTTTAAACCTGTTCTTGATCAAAAATCGGCATAAAAAATCATGCTATCATTTTAACAAATTCAGTGACTTATATGGTTTATTGAATGTAAATTACCATATAATTAACGTTATTTTTTAATGTTTTTTCTTCTCAAAAAAACGTTCGACGGCTTGTTGGTGTTCTGGCGCATGGTGGAACATTGCTTGGTTGGCGGAACATAGGTTAAGGTGATCCTCATAGCCTAACGAATCCGTCGATCTTAGTAAGCGCTTGGTCACTACTAGCGTTTCGCGTGATTTTTCTGCAATCAGCGTCGCTAACTCTAAGGCATTTTCCATTAAGTTTTTGTGCGGCACGACCTTTAGCAGTAACCCCATTTCTAGAGCCTCGTGTGCATTGATCGTTCTTCCAGTCAATATCAACTCAGCTGCGCGTTGAGGCCCCACGGTTTTACGCAACAGCCAAGCTGCTCCATCACCGGGAATGACGGCTAAATTTAAAAATGACGAGCAGAAACTGGCTTTTTCAGAGCCAATTCGTAAATCACACAATAAGGCTAAGTCAAAACCAGCACCTGCTGCGGCGCCATTAACGGCAGCAATCAGCGGAATTTCAAATGAATACAGCAACTTTGACAAGCTATGAATACCGTTACGGTAATTATTTTGCAACTCAAGGTGATTACCAGCGAACATTTTTGTTTTATCGCGCATGTCTTTGACATTGCCGCCAGATGAAAAACCCTGCCCTTCACCGGTCAAAATACAAACTGAAACTTCGGGGTCATCTTGTATTTCACGAAGCACCGCCTTTACTTCCTCTAATAACAGCGGATCAGTAATCGCATTACGTGTTTTAGGGTCATTTAAACTAATCGTTACGATCTTATTTTTCTTTGTCAGCTTAACTGTTTGATACGTCATGGATCACCAATATTTACGAGAAATAATACAGTTATCACGGGCTTGCTTCATCAATTCGTCACGGTCATCTGGGTGCGCAATGCTAATAAGCGCAAGCGCTCTAGCGCTAATACTTTTACCTTTGAGGTTAACGATACCGTACTCTGTTACTACATACATGGTATCGCTTCGAGGTGTGGTCACAACGGTGCCGGGGTCAAGACCCGGAACAATTCTTGATTGGGGCTGTCCGTCTTTATCGACAAACCTTGAAGATAAACACATAAACGACTGTCCGCCTTTAGAAGCAACCGCACCACGAACAAACTGTAGCTGCCCGCCAGTGCCTGAGATATGCCGATAACCACTGCTTTCCGATGCAACCTGCCCACTTAAGTCAATCTGTAGGCAATTATTTATCGACACCACATTGTCATTTTTTGCGATATTAAACGGCAAATTCGTTTCATCCACCGGAATACTGACACATAATTCGTTTTTATCGATAAAGTCATACATGCGTTTAGAACCCAAAGCAAATGTGTAGACGATTTCACCATTGAAGGTTTGTTTGTATTTACCGGTTACTTTACCGGCTTCAACCAAATCAACCATGCCATCGACAAACATTTCCGTATGTATACCTAAATCTTTAATATCAGAGTGGGCCAGTGCTGAGCACACAGCATTAGGCATGCCGCCAATACCAATCTGCAAGCAACTTCGGTCTTTGATCAGTGGCACAATATGCCGGGCAACTTGTTTGTCTATATCAGTGATTGGGCTGCTCGGAAGTTGAAACAAAGGAGCATTATCACCCGCTATAACGGCGGTTAATTCCGAAATGTGTACGCTGTTTTGGTTGCCATAACAAACAGGGATTTCTGTTGATGTTTCGACCACAATTTTTTTAGCTACATCACAACAGGCCCGAGCAAAGGTATTAGAAATACCAAAATTAAAATAACCGTGCTCGTCCATTGGCGAAGTTTTGATAACGGCCATATCAACATCAAGGTAGTTTCTGTAAATACCGGGGCCTTCGCCAAAATTAAACGGTATGTAACTCATCGAGCCTTGTTCTGATTTTTTCCTGTCATAGCCTGAAAAATGCCAATTTTGAAATTCAAAATGCCTTTGTTCCGGGTCTTGCTCAATCACTTGCCTAGGTTTAACGCATAAGGTACCGCGAATCATCACATTACTGAGACGCTCTTTTTGCTCAGCTAAAGCCGTATCAAATAAATCAGGTTGTGTCAGACCAAAGCCGTAATCAAGGGTATCTCCAGTATTCACTAGACTAGCCACTTGGGCTGCCGTTTTAGTTTTTTCTGCTAGCATCTTCTGGGTCGACATGTCTTTTCTCCGGTGGCTATTAGGGCTTCATCATTGCACAGTCTCCGACCAAAACCTTCGTGTCGCCAACGCTACAAATGGTATCTAATTTAACAATTTTTTTATCGATATTTATATCTGTTACGGTAACGGTCGCTGTAACTGTATCGCCGATTCGTACAGGTGCTTTAAACTTCATGCTTTGGTTTAAATAGATGCAACCTGGACCTGGTAACTTCATTGCCAAGGTAGCACTAATAAAACCTGCCGATAACATACCGTGGGCAATCCGCCCTTTAAACATACTGTTTTTGGCATACTCTTCGTCGATATGGGCGGGGTTAAAATCACCGGTAATACCGGCAAACAAAATGATGTCAGCCTCTGTTACCGTTTTGCTCATGGATGCGGACTGCCCTATTTGCATTTGATCTACACTAAATCCTTCTGACATATTTATTCTCTCTCGTTAACTAACCATTCGTTTTGAGACTTCTTCAAGCATCACCTCTGTCGCACCGCCACCTATCGATTGGATACGTGCATCGCGGTACATACGCTCAATGGCGCTTTCACGTATATAGCCAAAACCACCGTGAAATTGCAAGCAATCATACATAACCTCATTTACCAATTCGCCGCAATAGGCTTTGGCCATTGATACTTCTTTAATGCAATCCATGCCTTGAGCATCGAGCCAAGCCGCATGATAGACCAGTTGCCGACCCGCCTCTACACGAGCGGCAAGCGCAGCGAGGCGTTGACGAATCACTTGCTTATCAAACAAAACACCGCCGAATGCTTTGCGAGTAGTGACGTAGTCCAGCGTTAACTCAATGGCTTTAGACGCTTCCCCCATGGTTTGCGCACCAAGAACCAAACGCTCATTTTGGAAGTTACGCATGATGGAATAAAAGCCTTTGTTGAGTTCACCCAAAATATTTTCCGCAGGCACTCGGCAATCATCGAACACCAGTTCAGCCGTATCCGATGACAACCAACCCATTTTTTTAAGGCTTTTGCTCACGCTAAAGCCTGGCGTGCCTTTTTCAACAGCAAAAATGGTAATACCACGTGAGGGCTTGGCGTCGGTGTCTGTCTTAGCGGCAACAAAAAATATATCGCCATGTACACCGTTAGTAATGAACATTTTAGAGCCATTTAGGACATACTCATCACCGTCTTTAACGGCACGTGTTTTCATATTAGCAACGTCTGATCCAACATCGGGCTCGGTGACCGCCACGCCAGCAATCTTTTTACCGCTGATAATATCGGGCATGTATTTAGCCAGTTGTTGCTGATTACCAAAGTTATCCAAATGGGGGGATGCCATGTCCGTATGTACCAACACAGTGACCGCAAAACCACCAAATGTTGAACGACCTAGCTCTTCGGCTAAAATAACCGACCCCAAGGTATCCATGTCACTACCACCAAACTCACTGGGGTAGCGAATACCCAAAAAACCCAACTCACCCATTTCTTGTAAAATGTCACGCGGCACTTTGCCGGTTTCTTCCCATTGTTCAGCAAGCGGCATCACACGCTGCTCAACAAAACGGCGAATCTGGTCACGCAGCATGCGGTGCTCTTCATTAAAATATATTGAATTCATGTTTATTAACCCTCTAAATCGTTATTGCTTAGTTAAGCCAACTGGCTTTACGTTTATTTAAAAAAGCATCAATGCCTTCTTTACCTTCGTCTGTTTCCCATGCGTCGGCCAAATTAGCCGCCGTATAGATTCGGTTATCCGGCATCTGGTGTGTGTTGACGTAATCGATTAGTTTTTTAGTTGATGCGATAGCACCGGGGGCGCATTTCAAAATCATCTTCACTTCTTTTTCGATGGCTTCATCGAGTTGTTCGGCTGTCACCACCTCACTTAACAGGCCAATTTGTTTTGCTTCGTGGGCATCAAAAAAACGCGAATTAAAGAAGTTACGTCGAGCATTTGCCTCGCCAATCCGTTTAACGACGTAGGGTGAAATAGTAGCTGGGGTTAAACCGAGTTTTACTTCAGTTAAGGCAAACTTGGCTGTGTTAACACCGACAGTGATATCACAGACAGACACCATGCCTACACCACCGCCATAAGCCGGGCCTTGTATGCGACCAATGAGGGGTTTACTTAAGTCATTTAATGCAGCCAACATATTGGCTAACTCAGCCGTTTCTTCAATGCGTTTTGCCCTTGATTTATTAATATTGCTTTTCATCCAATTTAAATCGCCACCCGCACAGAAACTCTCGCCTAAGCCGGATAAAACAACCGCACGTATTGTTTTACTGGCTTCAATAAGGGCGCAAATTTCTTGTAACTCTTGAATAAACAAGGCACTCATTGCGTTATGTACATCGGGACGATTAAAGGTAACCGAGGCCACACCTCGTTCATCAACAGTCATTAGTATTGTTTCAAATGCCATATTTTTCTCCTTCTGGAAGACAGCCATTCAAAAATATATTGGCCTGAAACTTAGCAATTTTTTCAACATCAGCGGCGTTGTTTTCTTTACTATCAAACCACACAGATGCCCAATTCATTGCGCCAAACACACTCAGACGTAGCAAATGACCATCCACGCCTTCTCGAATGGCACCTGTCCTTTCTGCTTGTTGTATAAAACCACGCCAAAATTGTTCATAGTCATCGCGGGCAGATTGTGACGCCTTATGTACCGCCGCTGGAATTTGTCCATAGTTACGGATGCTCGCCAATGTGTAATCGGAGTACGATAAAATTGCGATTAAGTGGCCGTGTATCGCAGCGGTCAATAATTCTGCAAAGCCCGCCTGTTTATCCAACTTAGCCACTTCTGACTGGACCGTTGAATAAATCAGTTGAATGCTTTTATCCAGTACTTCCTGCATCAACACTTCTTTCGATTCGAAGTGGTAATATAAGCTTCCTGCCTGCATCCCAACATTGCTGGCTATCTCTTTTAAAGAGGTGCCATGGTAGCCTTGCTTGCTGAATAATTTTGCTGCCGCATCCAATATAAGTTGATAAGTTTTACCCGCTTTCGTCTGTGCTTTAGTTTTATTTGTGAGCATTTTTTATTTTTCTAAAGTGTATTAGATTCTAACTTGTATTAGAAATAGTATAGTGCTAGTATTTTCCTATAGCAACTATAAATGTTTGGAGCCAACTATGCCCTTTAATGTCCGCATAAATGATGAGATTGACGAGTTACGCGAGGCGGTACGTAAATTCGCCCTAGGTGAGGTCGCACCCTTGGCCGAATCAACCGATAAAAACAATGAGTTCCCTAACCAATTATGGCCAAAATTCGGTGAAATGGGGTTATTAGGTATGACAGTTCCTGAGCAATACGGCGGCACCGGACTTAATTACTTATCCCATTTGGTCGTTATGGAAGAGCTTTCAAGGGCCTCTGCCGCCATCGCCTTATCGTATGGTGCAAATTCCAATTTATGTATCAACAACCTGTATTTAAATGGCAGCGAAGAACAGCGTCATAAGTATTTACCTAAGCTCTGTAGCGGTGAACATATCGGCGCCTTAGCCATGTCAGAACCTGGCGCTGGTTCGGATGTTGTTGGCTCAATGAGCTGTAAAGCCGAAAAGAAAGGTGATAAATGGGTCGCCAACGGCAACAAAATGTGGATTACCAACGGCCCAGATGCCGATGTATTAGTCGTTTATATGCGTACCGCTGGACCAGAAGCAGGGTCACAATGCATGACTGCCTTTCTCGTTGAAAAAACCATGCCCGGTTTTTCTACCGCACAAAAACTCGATAAATTAGGCATGCGTGGATCAAATACTTGTGAGCTCGTGTTTGAAAACTGCGAGATTCCCGAAGAAAACGTCTTAGGTAAGGTAAATGAAGGTGTGAAAGTGCTAATGAGCGGCTTAAACACCGAACGCATGGTGTTATCAGGTGGCCCCATTGGCATTATGCAAGCAGCTATGGATATCTGCCTGCCGTATATTCATGAACGCAAACAGTTTGGTAAAGCGATTGGTACCTTCGAGTTAATGCAAGGCAAAATAGCCGATATGTATACTGCGCTGCAGAGTACGCGAGCCTTTGCCTACCGCGTGGCCGAACAATACGACAAGGGTAATGATTCACGTAAAGATGCCGCCGCATTACTGCTGTTCGCTTCTGAAAATGCGGTTAAAGTCGCGCTTGAATCTATTCAAACCCTCGGCGGTAATGGTTATATTAATGAGTTTCCTACGGGTCGATTACTACGTGACGCCAAATTATATGACATTGGCGCGGGCACCAATGAAATACGCCGCATGTTAATCGGCCGCGAATTATTCTCTGAAACCAGCTAAACACAGACTTTCCATGAATCCAAAAACTGTTGTTATTGTCGCTGCCAAGCGGACTGCCTTAGGTTCCTTTCAAGGTCAATTTTCCTCCCTTAGCGCCTCTGATTTAGGCGCCGAAGCGATCAAAGCTGCTGTCCAGTCAATTGCTATAAAACCGGAGCAAGTTGATAGTGTTCACTTTGGTTGCGTATTACCCGCCGGACAAGGCCAAGCGCCCGCACGGCAAGCATCCCTTAAAGGCGGCCTACCCCTATCAACCCCCTGCAATACTATAAATAAAATGTGTGGCTCGGGTATGCAAGCGGTGATGTATGGCTACAACCAAATCCTTGCGGGTGACGCACAGTGTGTCGTCGCCGGTGGCATGGAATCGATGACAAATGCACCCTATCTGTTAAGCAAGGCACGACAGGGTTATCGCCTGGGTGATGGCGAGGTTATCGATCATATGTTTTACGATGGCCTACGTGATGTAAAACACGGCCAGTTAATGGGCTCTTTTGCTGAAATGGGCGCAGAACGTTTTGACTTAAGCCGTGAACAGCAAGATGACTTTGCCATTAATTCTGTCAAGCGAGCAAATCAAGCGATTCAAAGCGGTGCGTTTATTGATGAAATTACCCCGGTTATCGTTAAATCGCGCAAGGGTGAAACAAGCTTCGCCGAAGATGAACAACCTGCTAAATCAGATTTAGATAAAGTTCGTAGCTTACGCCCCGCTTTTAAAAAGGACGGCAGTGTTACCGCAGCTAATGCATCGTCTATCTCTGATGGGGCTGCCGCTCTTATTTTAATGGACGCAGAACAAGCTGCGCAGCAAGGTTTGCAACCACTCGCAAAAATTACCGCTCAAACCGTGTTTGCTGATGACCCAGATTGGTTTAGTGTAGCGCCAGTACACGCCATTAATCTATTATTAAAAAAATGTGATTGGCAAATAAGCGATGTTGATTTATTTGAAATTAACGAAGCCTTTGCAGTGGTTACGATGATTGCCATTAAAGAACTAAAACTGGATCCCAATAAAGTGAATGTAAACGGCGGTGCTTGTGCCTTGGGGCACCCTATTGGTGCTTCTGGTGCACGTATTTTAGTCACACTCATTCATGCACTAAGAGCAAGAAAACTAAGCAAAGGTGTTGCCACCCTTTGTATTGGTGGTGGTGAAGCGACCGCCATGGCGATTGAACTCATTTAATCATTAGACGTTTAAAACAAGGTAAATACCATGCCCGTTATCAAATCAATTATTGAAACAGCATCCGCTGAATTCAAAGAAAACAAGCAACAGATGGAATCACTGGTCGGTGAACTGAGTGAGCGAATCAAGGTCGCCGCTAAAGGTGGTGGCGAACGTGCCAGAGCTAAGCATTTGGCCCGTGACAAGTTATTACCCAGGGATCGCATCAAAGCCTTACTCGACCCTGGCAGTCCATTCTTAGAGCTTTCGCAATTGGCAGCCTACGGCATCTATAATGATGACGCCCCTGCAGCTGGCATTATTACCGGTATCGGCCGTGTACACGGCAGTGAAATCATGATTATCGCCAATGATGCGACAGTAAAAGGCGGTACCTACTACCCGTTAACGGTAAAAAAGCATTTACGCGCACAAGAAATTGCTGAAGAGAACCGCTTACCTTGTGTCTACTTAGTGGATTCTGGCGGTGCTTTTTTACCCTTACAACACGAAGTATTTCCTGATAAAGAACACTTTGGTCGTTTTTTTTATAACCAAACTCGCATGTCTGCCGCTGGCATTCCTCAAATTGCCGTTGTTATGGGTTCTTGTACCGCGGGTGGTGCGTATATCCCTTCCTTGTGCGATGAATCCATTATCGTGCGTGAGCAAGGCACTATTTTCTTAGGTGGCCCACCTTTAGTTAAAGCCGCCACGGGTGAAATCGTATCGTCTGAAGAGCTTGGTGGTGCTGATTTACACTGTAAACAATCCGGTGTGACCGATCATATTGCTGAAGATGATTCACACGCCTTAGCGATTGCACGGGACGTGCTTGCCCACCTTAATGACACCAAGCAGCTGCATGTTAAGGTGCGTGAATCGCGCGAACCACTGTACCCCACCGATGATATTCTTGGCGTCATTCCTAAAGACCCGAAAAAACCGTATGACGTGCGTGAAGTGATCGCGCGTTTAGTGGATGCCTCTGAATTCCAGGAGTTCAAACCGTTGTACGGTCCGACACTTATTTGTGGTTTTGCCCATATACACGGTTATCCGGTAGGTATTATCGCCAATAACGGCATCCTATTTTCACCGTCAGCATTGAAAGGAACACACTTTATCGAACTGTGTAATCAACGCGGTATTCCTCTATTATTCTTGCAAAACATCACCGGCTTTATGGTTGGTAAAAAATACGAGGAAGAAGGCATTGCCAAAAACGGGGCCAAAATGGTAACAGCGGTATCCTGTTCTAGCGTACCTAAATTTACAGTCTTAATTGGTGGCTCGTACGGCGCAGGCAACTACGGTATGTGTGGTCGCGCCTTTGGTGCACGAATGCTGTGGAGTTGGCCTAACTCTCGCATTTCAACCATGGGGGGGGAGCAAGCCGCCTCCGTTTTAGCCACGGTTAAACGTGATGCCATTGAAGCAGCTGGCGATAACTGGTCTGCAGAAGAGGAAGAAACCTTCAGAGCGCCTATTCTTGCCCAATATGAAGAACAAGGTAACCCCTATTTTGCCACCGCCCGACTATGGGATGATGGTTTAATCGATCCACGAGATACAAGACGCATCCTTGGTTTGTCGCTTGCTGTGGCGGCTAAAACGCCGATAGAAAAAGCCAGTTTCGGCGTCTTTAGAATGTAATTGAGGATAGATCAGATGTTTAAAAAAGTGTTAATTGCAAACCGTGGCGAAATCGCTTGCCGAGTTATTTCCACATTAAAAAAAATGGGCATCACCAGTGTAGCCGTTTATTCAGATGCAGACCGTGATTCACGGCATGTAAAACTAGCGGATGAGGCATACCATATTGGTGGTTCGCGTCCCGATGAATCATACCTAAAAGCAGACGTATTATTGGCTTTAGCTAAAAAAGTCAATGTTGATGCCATTCACCCCGCGTATGGCTTTTTATCTGAAAACAGCGGCTTTGCACGAGCCTGTCCAGAAGCAGGTATCGACTTCATTGGCCCTTCCGCTGAGTCGATAGAAAAGATGGGTGCTAAAGATGCTGCTAAGGCACTTATGGAAACAGCCAATGTGCCCGTTGTGCCGGGTTATCACGGTGAAAACCAAGACCCCGATTATTTACAGCAACAAGCTGAAAAGGTGGGGTTTCCGCTATTAATTAAAGCAGTTTCTGGCGGTGGCGGTAAGGGTATGCGAGTGGTTAACTCGGCTGATCAATTTGCCGAATTACTCGATTCTGTTAAACGTGAAGCAATCAATGCCTTTGCCGATGACCGCGTATTACTGGAACGTTATATCAGTAAACCCCGGCATATTGAATTTCAAGTATTTGGTGATTCGCACAAAAACTACGTACACCTTCACGAACGTGAATGTTCATTACAGCGTCGCCATCAAAAAATTATCGAAGAGACCCCTTCACCGTTCTTAGATGAAAAAACACGTCAAGCAATGGGCGAAGCAGCCGTTAATGCGGCCCGCGCTATTAATTACTTAGGTGCTGGAACCATCGAGTTTATTGTGGGTGAAGACCGGTCTTTTTACTTTATGGAAATGAACACCCGGCTACAAGTAGAGCACCCCGTTACCGAAATGGTTACCGGGCAAGACCTTGTTGAATGGCAAGTTCGTGTTGCTGCAGGTCAAGCCCTGCCGTTAAAACAAGAACAAATCACCAGCACAGGGCACTCCTTCGAAACGCGCTTATATGCGGAAAACCCTAATAACTTATTCCTACCCTCTACCGGCAAGTTACATCACTTACGTTTCCCAGAAACCGACGAGAACTTGCGCGTTGAAACGGGTGTAGAGCAAGGCGATACCATCAGCGTATTTTATGACCCTATGGTCGCTAAATTAGTTGTTTGGGGTGAGGACCGTGAAATAGCCCGCGAACGCTTGCTCAATGCTTTGGGCGAAACAGGCATAATTGGCGTTGAAAACAATATTGCTTTCTTAGAAACCTTAGCCACGCACCCGGACTTTATTGCTAATAAAATTGATACTCAATATATCGACAAAAAATTAGAGACCCTGCTTTCCGATAGCCAAGTTGAATTACCACAAAATGTGCTACTCGCCGCCGCTGTTAGTATCCTTCTGGATGAAAAACAAGCCGTCAATACGGTGGCCAAAGCAGCCGCAGATAGCAACTCCCCTTGGTTTGACACCACTGGTTGGAGGCCGAGTGGTTTAAGCCAACGCAGCTTATTTTTCAACTATGAAGACAGCGATGATATTGAAGTTCAAGTCACAGAAAATGTTAATCATTACATTTTTCACCTAGAAAATGACCTTGATATTATTGCTGAGTCTAAAGCCAACAACGTTATCCGATTACAAATCAATGGCAGTTGGGAACGTTTTATTACACTAAGACACGACAACATCATCCTCATTTCATGGAAAAATCGTTGGTATTCGCTCACCGAAGTGAACCCATTTGAACCAGACTTATCTACTGCTGGCGGCGCATCAAACATCATCGCGCCGATGCCAGGCAAATTATTAAAGGTACTCGTTGCTAATGATGATGCCGTTACTGAAGGTCAGCCACTGGCTATTATTGAAGCGATGAAAATGGAACATACCTTAAGCGCACCGTTTGATGGCGAAATTGACCAAGTGTTCTATGCTGAGAATGATTTTGTAGAAGCCGATGCGACCTTAATTACATTTAAGAGTAAGGAATAAGGCGATGAGTCATAATTACCCCAGTAGCGTTAGAATTGTTGAAGTGTCACCCCGCGATGGTTTGCAAAATATTAAAACCAACGTATCGACGGAGGTAAAAACCAACTTAATCAACAAACTATGTGACGCCGGTATAAAAGACATTGAAGTGACCAGTTTTGTGAGCCCCAAATGGGTGCCTCAAATGGCCGACGCGGCAGATGTTCTTAATCAATTACCCCTTAGAGAAGACACCGCCTACATTGTATTAACCCCTAACCTTCGTGGCTTTGAACGTGCGATTGAGAGTGGCGCAAAAGAAGTGGCTATTTTTGCAGCCGCATCTGAAACCTTCAGCCAAAAAAACACCAATTGCAGTATTACTGAGTCCTTACAACGCTTTGAACCGATTATGCTTAAAGCCGCTGAAATGGGTATTCGCGTTCGTGGTTATACCTCATGCGTGTTAGGCTGCCCTTATGAAGGCGATGTTGCCGTTTCTGAAGTGGTGCGGGTTAGCAAAGCACTTATAGATATGGGGTGTTACGAAGTATCTCTTGGTGACACCATCGGTATCGGTACACCGACCAAAGCCCGCGAAATGATCGCTGCCGTGATAAAAGAAGTACCGGCAGAAAAACTCGCCCTACACTTCCATGATACCCGCGGCCAAGCCTTGGCTAATATTCTGGCCTGTCTAGAGTATGGCATCGCCAATATTGATTCTTCTGTCGCTGGGCTTGGTGGCTGCCCCTATGCTGCAGGCGCTTCGGGTAATGTTTCAACCGAAGACGTAGTTTATATGCTGCACGGTATGGGAATAAAAACCGGCATTAATTTAGAACAACTAGTCGCTGCAGGACACTATATTACAGAACAAATTAATGGCAAAAATAACAGTAAAGTTGGCGCTGTTTACAACTAATTTTCATATAAAAAACAATCAAACAGGAGTAGAACCATGAGTGGTTTTAATAAAGTTGTATCGAGCTATCAAGAAGCGATGGCTGGACTGAGCGATGACATGACCATTATTGCCGGTGGTTTTGGCCTTTGTGGTATCCCTGAAGGCTTAATTACAGAAATTAAGCGTCAAGGTGTTAAAGGTTTAACGATTGTGTCAAATAACTGTGGCACGGATAATTTTGGCTTAGGCATGTTATTAGAAGACAAGCAAATCAAAAAAATGGTGTCATCTTATGTGGGTGAAAACGCTGAATTTGAACGCCAATACCTCTCAGGCGAGCTAGAAGTTGATTTAACGCCACAGGGTACTCTCGCTGAAAAAATGCGTGCTGGCGGCGCTGGAATCCCTGCTTTTTATACTGCCACAGGTTATGGTACGCCAGTTGCTGAAGGCAAAGAAGTCAAGCAGTTTAACGGCCGTAACTATATCTTAGAAGAAAGTGTGACAGGTGATTTTGCAATTGTTAAAGCATGGAAAGCCGATAAGATTGGTAACCTCGTCTACCGTGATACCGCAATGAACTTTAATCCGATGGCAGCAACAGCAGGTAAAATCACCGTCGTTGAAGTTGAAGAAATCGTTGAAGTGGGTGAGCTTGACCCAAACCAAATTCACACCCCCGGTATTTATGTCAACCGTATCATCAAAGGGTCTTTCGAGAAGCGTATCGAAAAAATCACCCTAGCCAAAAATTAAGGAGCTTCAGATGTCATTAAATCGTGACCAAATTGCCATGCGAGTGGCCCAAGAACTTGAAGATGGGTATTACGTCAATCTAGGCATTGGCATTCCAACCTTAGTGGCCAACTATGTTCCCAGCGACATCGAAGTAATGTTGCAATCGGAAAACGGCTTGCTAGGCATTGGCCCCTATCCAACCGAAGATCAAGTGGATGCCGATATGATCAACGCGGGTAAAGAAACTGTTACCGCTGCGTTAGGCGCATCAATATTCTCATCTGCTGAAAGCTTTGCCATGATTCGTGGTGGACACGTAAATTTGACCGTACTCGGTGCCTTTGAAGTAGATCAAAATGGCAATATTGCCTCCTATATGATCCCAGGTAAACTCGTTAAAGGAATGGGCGGCGCAATGGACTTAGTTGCCGGTGCCGATAATATTATTGTTACCATGACCCATGCCGATAAACGCGATAATTCTAAATTACTTGAACGTTGCAGCTTACCTTTAACCGGTGTTGGTTGTGTTAAACGCATTGTGACTGACCTCGCCGTTTTAGAAGTTAAAGACGGTGCGTTTCACTTATTAGAACGAGCGCCGGGCGTTAGTGTTGAAGAAATTCAACAAAAAACAGCCGGCAAATTGATTATTCCTGAGAATGTACCTGAAATGACTTTTGACCATTAACAGCAATGACCCATGAAACTGATATAAAACCGTCTGGAGAAAGCATACGCCGCCAAGTCATGGGCGATGAATTTGTTGATAAGGCGCTTGATAACGCTGACTGGTTAACTCAACCCGTGCAGGAGTATATCAATGAACATGGCTGGGGAGCCACTTGGAACAGGCCCGGCTTAGCACTTAAAACACGTAGCCTTATTACACTTGCCATGCTCACGGCTCTTAAAGCACCGACTGAATTAAAAGGCCACGTGCGTGGGGCTCTACGTAACGGTTGCAGTAAAGAAGAAATCCGTGAAACTTTGCTACATTCTGCCGTATACTGCGGCGCACCCGCAGCACAAGAGGCCTTTAGAGCGGCTCGAGAAATATTAGACTCTTGGGAAGACTAATCAGGGCTTAATCAATGACTCATTCGAAGTTTACAATTCAGCACCTCAGCCCGTTGATCGGCTCGTATATTCGTGGGCTTGATTTATCCCAAGCCATTGAAGAAGAAACCCTCAAAGAGCTCAGAGCCATTTGGTTACAGCGAAAGGTCTTATTTTTCCCCGATCAGCAACTGACACCGCAACAACAACTCGACTTTACAGCGCAATTTGGTGAGTTAGACAAATACCCTTTTCTTGATGGCATGAAGGACTACCCGTTTATTGCGGAAGTACTCAAATTACCTGAAGAAAAAATTAATTTTGGCGGTGTTTGGCATACGGATACCACCTACCTTGAAGAACCTGCTTTAGGCGCTAGTTTATACGCCATTGAATTACCCCCATTAGGAGGCGACACTATGTTTGCCAATATGGCGAGTGCTTACCAAGCATTGCCCGATGATATAAAACAGCAAATTGATGGTCTCAATGCGGTAAACACCTCATCTAAGAGCGCGGTGGCAAAAACTCGGGCCATACGTTTTAGCGGGGATGTCTCGACAATGCAGGTCATCACGCATACACACCCTGTTGTCCGCATACACCCGGAAACGGGGGAAAAGATTCTATACGTCAACGAGGCCCATACATTGCACTTTGAGGGCCAGACAGAGCAACAAAGCCAAAATTTATTGAATTATCTCTATAAGCACGCACAGAAACCTGAGTTTCAATGCCGTTATCAATGGACATTGGGGGCGGTGGTGTTATGGGATAATCGCGCGACACACCATTACCCAATTAACGACTACACCGGTTTTCGCCGTTTGTTACATCGGGTATCACTTAAAGGTGACAAGCCAAGGTAGCTTTATCTTGTACGCTACTCTTTAACTGACGTTGCAGAGATGCCCTGAGCTATAAAATTATCGATTTGCTGTTGGCTAAAGCCAATTTCATCTAATATTTCTCGACTATGCTGACCTAAATGCGCAGCGCCAAATTGAAAGCCTGGCTTTGATTTGGAAAACTTAGCCGCTGATGTTACCCGACGTAGACGCCCTTCTGTGGGGTGATCATATTCCGCAAAAAAACCAACATCCTGTAGATGGGGATCGGTCAATAAATCGTCTAGACTTGAAATCGGCGCAAAGGGTATATCATTTTTTTCGAGTACTTGTAGCCAATACGAGGTTGGCTCTTTCATCAATAACTTTTCAACCAGAGAGTAAAGCGCCGCCGTGTGCTCAGTTCGTTGGGTAATATGCTTAAACCTGACATCATCTGCCATTTCTGGGCAGTTCGTGAGGGTGAAAAAACACCGCCAATGCCTATCGGTATAAGGAAGCACAGAGATAAAACCGTCTTTCGTTTTAAACGGGCGACGAGTAACGTCTAGCTGCCTTATATAACCGGCTGGCCCAAGAGGCGGCTCATAAGCAGGCCCCGTTAAGTGCTCGACCAGTAAAAACGAAGCCAGTGTCTCGAACATGGGTACTTCAATTTCTTCACCCTCCCCGCTTCTTTCACGCTGATATAAAGCAGCAAGAATTGCTGATAAAGACATTAAAGATCCGACCTTATCAGCTAAAGCAGTCGGTACATACGCGGGTGATGATTGTGTGTATCGGCCAATTAAATCAGCCATACCGCTAATCCCTTGAATTAAATCATCATAGGCAGGACGTTCACTGTAACGCCCCTCTCGGCCATAGCCTACTGCTATACAAGTAATAAGTTTGGGGTTAATCTGACTCAATCGCTCATAGGTCAAACCCAAATCCTTAGCGGGCCGTGGTCGGTAGTTATGCACCAGAATATCGCTTTGCGCAACTAAGCGGGCTAATATTTCTTGTGACTCCGGTTTCTTTAAGTTCAATACCAGGCTTCGTTTATTACGGTTCATGTTCATAAACATCGCCGACATACCAGGGTTTTTTGCAGTCGCTAGATTACGGGTTGTATCGCCACTAGGCGCTTCAATTTTTATAACCTCAGCACCCCAATCAGCCATTAATTGGGACACATACGGGCCGAGAATAACAGAACTTAAATCGAGAACCTTGACGCCCGCTAATGCGCCGCTCGTTTGCATAGTTGTAGCCATTAAATAAGGCTACAGAATATTGTCGAAGCGCTCACGCGCCTCTAACATGTCATTAAGCAATTGATAAACGGTTTCTTTAACCGATATTTCTTCTTTCATTTCGCCAACAATTTGCCCAACTGGGTAAGTTAAAAAATCTTTAGCTTTTGCTCTTTCAACACGCGTTCTACCTTCTTGCCACCATAAATAGTTTTGCGTAGGCGCAGGTAATGTTGGCGGAGCACCCGGTAACTCCCAAGCCTCAGAAAATTTATTGCGTAACGTTCGGCAAGGTTTACCGGTAACGCTTTTGGTCAGTATGGCGTCACCCGCTTCTGCTTCGAACATTTTTTGTTTTATTTCAGGCATCACCTCACTTTGTGCAGTTTTAAGCCAGAGTGAACCTGTCCAAACCCCTTCACACCCCAGCACTAAGGCTGCGGCTAATTGGCGTCCATTGCCCACCCCGCCAGCGCCCAGTACTGGCATGGGTGCCACTGCATCAACGATAGTCGGCCATAACACCATGGATGTTATATCACCGGTATGCCCTCCGGCCTCTGAACCCACTGCAACGACAAAATCGCAACCCGCTTGTTTATGTTTTAAGGCGTGTTTAGCTTTACCTGCCAAGGCAGCCACTTTAATACCGCGAGCGTGGGCACGATCAATTAATTCAACTGGCGGCGTGCCTAAACCACTGACAATCAATTTAATTGGATGCTTAAGTGCCGTTTCAATCATTTGTAAGCTTTCCGCAGGGGTGAAATTGATGCCTTTAACAATCTCGCGTTTAATCTCATCTGCTTCACTTTTTGGGAGCTCAGGCACACCCGCGTCAGCGAGCATTTTCCTTACAAAATCAACCTGTTTTTGCGGTAACAAGTGTTCAGGATCATATTTCCTATCGCTGTTATCGGCAAAGGTCGTCGGCATCAGTACATCAATACCGTAGGGTTTACCATCGATATGCGCATCAATCCATTTAAGCTCTTCCTCAACCCGTTCAGGACTCATTCGTGCCATGCCTAAAACGCCCATACCACCTGCTTTTGACACTTCAACCACCACGTCACGACAATGTGAAAAGGCAAAAATAGGCAGTTCAATACCGAACATCTCACACATTTTATTGGTCATGCTTGTTTCCTATGTTTGTTTGACAGGTCATTGTCTATGCACGCTTACAGAGTCGGTTAATAGCCATTACTGGTGATTTATCGCTTATTAACGAAAGGGACTGAAATCAGGCGTTCTTTTTTCTAAAAAGGCATTCGCGCCTTCAAGCTGTTCACCGGTGTCAAAGTAATTGGGTGCTACTTCTTCAACAAGGTGATTCATGTCTTTACCTAAAATCGGCTCTGCATGGTGATAGAACGAGCGTTTAAGGATTTTTAAACATGTAGGACTGAGCGCGAGTAGTTCTTTAGCCCATTTATCCACTTCAGCATCAAGTTCCGCCATCGGTACCACTGCATTTACCAAGCCCCAATCCATGAAGGTTTGAGCTGAATAGCGTCGAGCAAACATCCACATTTCACGGGCTCGTTTATGGCCGATGCAATTGGCTGCTTGAGCGACAATATAACCACCTGCAGGTGAACCGACACGTGGGCCATTTTGCCCCATAATGGCGTGTTCAGCAGCGATGGTTACATCACAAAAATAAGCAATATGATTCCCTGCGCCAATAGCATAGCCATTAACGCGGCAAATAACGGGTTTAGGGCAAGCCAATAATTGATGATTAAAATTAAACTCTAAGTCTTTTAGTCCACTGTCTGAACTATCGCCGTCACTGGCACCTTTTTCCCAGTTAACATCACCGCCCACGCAAAAAGCTCTTTCACCAACACCGGTTAGCACGATTACACCAACGGCTGAATCAGCAGCTGCTGCATCCAGTGCATGCTCCATCTCTTTAATCGTATCGCCGGTAAAGGCGTTGAGCACTTTAGGTCGGTTAATGGTGATCGTCGCTATACTATCTTTTACATCATAGAGAATATCTTGGTAACTCATCTGTTTTCCTTTGTATTGTTTATTTAATTAAACCGGTGTGAACATGGGTAAGGCTGTACCTTCGCCGGTATCGACAAAGCTAACTTTTACAGCCATATCAATGCGTACTGAATCAATATCGCAATCGATGATATTGGTCATCATGGTAGGGCCTTCTTGTAGCGTGACATAGGCTATAACGTAAGGTACTTCGGCTCGTCGGATGACGCTATAACTGTAAATAACACCTTGCCCCGATGCTTCTATCCAAACCGTGTCATCACTAAAACAAAATGGGCAAATCGTACGTGGGTAATAGTGTACTTCGCCACAGGCCTTGCATTGTTTAAGTAACAACTGACCCTTCGCGGTTGCGTCCCAAAATGGTTGGATTTCAATATTGCTCTGTGGAGCAGAATTATGTGCTGCTAAGTGACTCATGCGTCGTCCCTCTCTAGAATGACCGTTGCGCTACCCATACGGGTACCAACAGATCCGCCGGTGCCATGGGCAACAGCCAGTTTACAGTTCGCTACTTGTACGCTTGGGTGTGCTTCACCACGCAATTGGCGTACCGCTTCGAGTACTTTGGTCATACCGCCTCGGTTAGCGGGGTGGTTATTACATAAGCCCCCGCCATCGGTATTAAACGGTAGCTTGCCGACACCTGAAATGAGATTACCATCGGCAACAAATTGTCCGCCCTTACCTTTTTCACAAAAGCCCAAATCTTCTATGGTTTCCAGTACGGTAATGGTGAATGAGTCGTAAATAGAGGCATAATCGATATCGGCCGGGGTGACTTTGGCTTCTGCAAATGCGGCCGGACCAGACCAGCGTGCACCGGTATAAGTTAAATCTATGCGACCGCCTATACGCGTTTTAGGCGCCTCACCGTGACCAAGTATGCGCACACATTGACGTTTTAGTTTTTTTGCAATCTCTGGGCTAACAATTACCAAGGCGCCACCGCCATCGGTTATCACGCAGCAATCCATTCTGTGTAATGGGTCGGAGATCATCGGCGAATTAACGACATCTTCGACGGTTAATACTTTGCGAATAGCGGCCAGTTCATTGTATTGAGCGTGGTGTGATGCGGCGACCTTTATCCAAGCCAATTGTTCACTGGTGGTACCAAACTCGTGCATATGACGCATCGCCGCCATACCGTAGTTATTGGTTACAGTTGAACCAAACGGAAATTCAAAGCTGGCATCCGGCGCATCCATACCCCAAGCGCGAGGCTTTGTACCGGTTGCCATGCCTTCTGCTTTAGGTCGCCCAGCTAGCGTGATCAATGCAACGTTACATTTACCAGCAGCTATAGCTGCAGCGGCGTGGCCTATATGAGCAACATACGATGAGCCACCCATTTCAGTGGTATCAATATGTTGGACCTGTAAGCCCATGTATTCGACCATGGATAAGCCACCTAAACCAGGTGCGTCACCCGCACAATAGTAAGCATCCACATCATCTTTCGTCAGCCCGGCATCTTCTAATGCGCCTTTAGCAACTTCAGCGTGCAACTGCGGTGTTGATTTATCAATCGCATGCCGCGTGGGGTGTTCATAAGCGCCAGCGATATAGGCTTTGTTTCTAATACTCATTAAAATTAAATCTCCATACTATGGTTATAGAGCCTTTTACGGACTCAGTTTGTGATGAATTTTCTTGCTGTTTCTCGTAATTTAAATTTTTGAATTTTACCGCTCAAGGTACGTGGAATCTTATCGAGCACTTCCATATATTCTGGCCAATATTGTTTGGCCATATGATTTGCTGCAAGATACTCTCGCATGTCATCCATCGTGAATCTAGCACCGGCTATTAGGGTCACGAATAAGCAACCACGCTCGCCAAGGCGAAGATCAGGGACGCCCACTAAGGCAGCATCCTGAATGTCAGGGTGTTTGTAAATTAGGTTTTCGACCTCAACCACGGGAACATTTTCACCCCCTCTAATCAAGATGTCTTTGAGTCTTCCGGTAATGCGTATAAAACCTTCATCATCCATACGGGCTAAATCACCGGTACTCAACCAGCCGTCCGTATCAATCGCCTGATCGGTTAAATCGGCGCGTTTCAGATAGCCGCAGCAATTGTACGAACCACGCGTTTGAACTTGCCCTTCTTCACCCCGCGGGAGTTCTATGCTGTCAGCATCCACAATGCGTACCTGATTACCTTTTTGCACAACACCGTCGGTGTTATAAACTTTATCGTCTGAATCACCTGGGCCGCAGGCCGTCACGCCCAAGTTTTCCGTCATTCCATAAACACCGTAAACTGCGCAGTGCAGCCTTTTTCTCGCTTTTTCAGCCACCACACGCGGTATCGGTGCCCCGCCTGTGACAAAGGTTTTAAAATGCCGTGTATCGACATGATCTAAGGCTGCGGAGGCCGTCATATCAGCCAAAAAAGGCGTCGATGCCATGGTGAAATGTACCTGTTCATCGTGGATAAATTGAACCGCTTTATCTGCATTCCAAACGTCTTGATAAACCACCTTGGTACCCAAATACATCGGGATTAAAACCCCAACTAAAAACCCTGTTTGGTGACCTAGTGGAGAGCTCATAAAAATATTATCTGTGCGATCAAGTACATACCGTTCTACAAAGTTCTTAGTACCCGCTAACAAACTATTAGACGTGTGCATCACTGCCTTTGGGTCACCCGTGGTTCCAGATGTATACAGCAATTGGGTGACATCATTAGCAGCCAGTCGCCTGGCGCCCAAGCTTGTATCGGTAGCAAATTCTGCATCAAACTGGGCTGACAGTAATTTTTCTTCAAAAGACCCCGGTGCACCTGATTCACCGATCGCCAATACATGCTGTAAACAAGGCAGCTCAGCTTGTACCTCTTGCATCATCTGCAAGTAATTGAAATCACGAAATGTTGTTGCCACGACCACGACCTTAGCGTCAGCAAAACCCATCATATAAGAGACTTCACGGTGCCTAAAAATAGGCATCAACGGATTAAACGCCGCACCAACTTTAATGCTCGCTAAATAAAGCGCCAGAAATTCCCACCTATTCGGTAGCTGACATGAAACAACATCCCCGGGTTCAACACCTAATTTAATTAGACCAAAGGCTATATGTTTAACTTTTTCTGCAAGCTGCAGATACGTTAACGCCCTTCTTTTTCCGGTGTCATCACAATGATCCACGACAGCAAGCTGATCAGGCATTTCGTTCACACGACGATCAAAATGATCAAGCAAGGTCATGTTTTCCCAATGACCTGCATTAACCATGTCATCAATACGTTGCTGCGATAAAAAAGGACTAATGGGCATAGGATTCCCGTTTGATTTTATAAAATAAAACAAGTGTTAGTTAGTCAACTAGTAATAACTTATCATACAACTAAATATTTCAGTATCGTTTTAAATAAAATTCTTTAGTTTAAAATTAGCCCTACTTTGAATATAAGCAAAATCTGTTAAATAAATTTACCCTACCTAAAATATTTATATAGAATAGTGCTTATATGAGGTAATAAGCTTTATTTTTATATTTTAACAATCAGGAAAAGGTGAGTAGAAATGGCTAAACGACAAGACAGATTAACCGTTGATGATGTAAATGGCGCATGGGCCATTATCCCAACACCGGCAATCGATACGGGTGATGATTGGAGAACCGAAGACAGTGTTGATTATGATGAAGTAGCTCGGTCTGTTGAAGGCCTTATCACTGCTGGCGTGGACTCAATCATGTGTCAAGGTACCTTTGGTGAAGGCGCTACGCTAACCTGGGAAGAAAAGAAAAAAATGATGGAAGTGATGGTTGAAACGGCTGCTGGTCGTGTTCCCATTTTTGTTGGCGTGACCACCATGAATACCCGTGAAACAATTCGTCAATTAAAACATGCGCGTGATATTGGTGCCGATGGCACTATGCTAGGCCTGCCGATGTGGCAACAAATTGACGTCCCTTCTGCGGTTAAATTTTACCAAGATGTGGCTGAAGCCGTGCCTGAAATGGCTATCTGTATTTATGCTAACCCTGAAGCGTTTAAATTTGATTTCCCAGCACCGTTCTGGGCTCAAGTGGCTAACATTCCACAAGTAATTACTTGTAAATACATTAATATTGGGCAACTTCACCTTCATACATTGGTATCGAAAAAACAAATCCGTTTTTTACCATTAGAAGTGGATCATGCAGACGCTGCTAAAATGGACTCCTTCCACACTGCTTTTTGGTCACCTTTAGCTTGTGGCGGCCCTGAGTTAACCATCCATTGGCGTGATAGCGTTAAGCATGCAGTTAAAACCAATGACTGGAGCATACCTGATGCCTTGTACCCAAAAATGGCTCTTGCTTTGTCTAGCCTATTTCCACCGGGTGGGTTTCCTGAATTTTCTCGTTATAACATTCAACTTGAAAAAGCACGAATCAACGCCTCTGGTTGGATGAAAGCCGGGCCTTGTCGTCCACCTTATATTTCAGCGCCGGCAGCCTACTTAGAAGGCGCTACTAAATCGGGCCTTGCATGGGCTGAATTAAATAAGCAGCTATTGGCTGGTAAGCTTTAACCGATTTAACTATTTAATAGAAAAACCAAAAAAGGCATAAGATTTTTAATCTTATGCCTTTTTTTTATTCGTTATTTAACTCATGATTATTAAATAAGCCCCTACGCCATACAATAAAAACAACTACCACTTAAAAATTACTAATGGTGCTAATATGAATTACTTCGCCTCTATTCTACTAACCGTTTTAATGTTCGGCATGGGCTTGGGTTTATCGCTGAGCGACTTTGGTAAGGTCTTCAGCTTACCAAAAGCAGCGCTAATGGGTTTAACCGGACAATTAATCCTGTTACCTGCCCTCGGTTTTACGCTTTGTTATTCTTTAGGCTTAACTGGTGCGGTTGCCATTGGCATTATGTTGCTGACATTGTGCCCCGGTGGCGTATTGTCCAATATGTTCACCTTACTGGCGCGTGGTGACCTTGCCTTATCGGTAACCATGACCAGTATTTCCAGTTTAATCACCGTTTTTAGCCTACCTTTTTTCCTTAACATCAGCATGCTTTTTTTTAACGATCAAAGCATTCATATCAGCTTGCCTTTTGTCAAAACAGCCAGCCAAATGATGTTAATTACAGTGCTGCCCGTTAGCTTGGGTATGTTGGTTCTGCACCATGCTCCAAACCTTGCCATGCGATCAAAAAAATGGGTTCGCCTGGGTTGCAGTGTGTTCTTACCCATACTTATCGCTGGCATCTTAATGCAAAACAAAGGCGCCTGGTTTGGGCAGTTTGTTCAATTAGGTGCCCTGACTGTGTTGCTAAATATATTGAGCATTTTATTAGGTTACGGGTTAGGTCGCTTGGCACAATTAGAGTCAAAACAAGTTCGTACCTTATCCATAGAAGTAGGCGCACAAAATGCCATGCTTGGTGTCACTATTGCGATTAGTCCTTTCTTACTCAATGATGCCAATATTGCTGTTATCCCGTCCATTTATGGCATTACAATGGTTATTATTTTATGGTTCTATTCAATCATAATGAACCGCTTTAATAATGAAAATGTTGTCGTACGCACTTGAGTCAGCTTGCGTTAAAAACACTTTTTTTCAACTAAATAGTTTTTAAGATCATAGCCCTTTATGAACGTACCCCTGTAACGGCAACTTAACGTATTTAACCACACACTCACCATGAACAAGCTATTACGAAACACCCCCTTATTCGCCATTTCGCAGGCGTTAATGGTCAGCGCTATTTCATTAATTGTTACCTGTTCCGCTCTTGTAGGTTTTGAGCTAGCAGTGGATAAGTCGTTGGCTACCTTACCGGCCGCTGTTATGTTTATAACCACCATGTTAGGTAGCATTCCAGCCGCCTTATTGTTGGAAAAAATTGGTCGTAAAACAGGGTTTATGCTGGCAACCTTTATTGGCGTTTTAGCGGGTGTTGTGTGCACCTACGCCATCATTATTCATCAATTTTGGTTGTTTGTTATGGGTATTGCCCTATTTGGTTTCTTTAACAGTGTTGGTAATTATTTTAGATTTGCTGCCGCTGACAACGTGGCAACTGTCTACAAAAGCCGAGCCATTTCTTACGTTATGTTAGGTGGGGTTGTTGCTGCATTCATTGGCCCTAATTTGGCTAATTATGCTAAATACTGGATCGATGATGCCATTTTTGCAGGTAGTTTTGCAGCGACAACCGTATTGTATATTTTAATGCTGATCAGTTTGAGCTTTTTGTCTCTTGACCCAGCTATCAAGATCAATAAAAAAGACCCGCCCCTGCCTCAGCCCCGTCCGTTACGCGTCATCGCTAAACAGCCTAAGTTTATCGTCGCTATCATCTGTGCCATGCTTGGCTACGGTGTTATGTCATTAGTCATGACGGCAACGCCCTTGTCGATGCTGCAACACCAGCATGCCTTTCCTGACACTGCTTTTGTTATTCAATGGCACTTGCTTGGCATGTTTGTACCGTCATTTTTTACCGGTTATTTGATACGTTATTTTGGTATTACGCCGATATTGGTTGTAGGCGTGTTGATTGGTTTTATTTGCGTCGCTATTAATTTATCGGGCCATGGCCTATCACATTATTGGTCCGCACTGGTTCTACTTGGTATCTGCTGGAATTTTTTGTTTATTGGCGGCACAACCTTATTGACCGAAACCTACCGCCAAGAAGAAAGGTCTAAGGCCCAAGCAATCAACGACTTTATTGTCTTTTCCACCGCTGCGGCAGCCTCTTTATCAGCCGGTTATTTACAGTATCAATTTGGCTGGGAGATGGTTAATCTTGGGGTTATACCGGCCTTATTGGTCGTTTTATTTAGCTTGCTTTGGATGAAAACAAGACCGGCCGTTAACGTTTCCATTATTAACCAACAGGTATAAAAAAAGGCCGTCATGACTGACGACCCTTTTAAACCCCTGTTTAGGGTTAGCTGTTTTAAATTAAGAGCTAAGGCCTTCGCTCTTTGCAGGTAATTTCCAAGCAGCGAATATAAACACAAAGGCAATAACGCCTACAACGACTACTGCGGGTACTGTATCCATTAAACTTGCATACTTTTCTATCCCCGTTGTTGCGAGCGTTGCTTTGCCTGCACCTATTTCGTCAAACAAGAACGTTTCAGCCAAACTACTATAAGCCAAGGTAAAGGCGAGTGCGCCCACTAAACCACCAATAACAAAAACCAGCGCATCTTTTCTACCTGCGCCAACACCGACAACACCTGTTCCAGGGCAAAAACCAGAGATAGCCCAACCTGTTCCCATAATGGCGCCACCAATAACCACACCTACGTAGGCTGTTTTTACACTAAGGTGGCCGCTTTCAATGATCCCCACGTTCATTAAAACAAATAACATAAAACTACTCAGGCCTAAACCTAGCAGTATGGCTTTCATCAAATGGAAGTTTTTAAGCCGCAGCATATCAATGATAACTTGTGGGTTAGCTGCACCAGCTTTTTGCAAAGAAAAACCAAATAACCCGCCAATAACAATTGCTAATAAAATCTCCATATCACCGCCCCTTTCTGTACATAAATAAAGCAATAGGAACCGCGAATAAAAAAGCCCCCATCGTGAACAAATAACCACTTAATGACGTTTGCATGATTCCACTCATCATGTGGCCACTGGTACAACCGCCCGCTAAACGAGAACCGAACAGTACCAAAGCACCACCAGCAAACGCGAAGATGTAGCGCTTAGTTGTTGATGAACCTAAATTCTCACACCAAACTGCTGGTAATTCCGGCTCATCTTCGTCGTTTGATTTTGTCCGCAACTTAGCGCCTAAGAAACCACCTAAAATCATAGCCAGTACAAAGATAAAACTGTAATTGATCGGATTTGCGACACTTTTAGCGTACTTGCCACCACTCTTATTGAGGTATGCGTTACTGCTTGAATAAGCCGTCTCGCCCTTCACCGCTATTTCGCTTGAAAAAACATCCCAAACCATGCCATCTAAAATAACAAACTGTGTTGAAACGCCAATAGGTTTAACCAGCGCAACGGCCAGTAAAAAAGAAACACCGAGCGCCAAACCACTAACGCTCCAGTGCCATTGTTTCTGATACAAAATATTCTTCATAATCATCTCCTATATAATTTTATTGTATAAGCTAATGCCCAACTAACTATACAACAAAAAAATACATTAGAATAATCTTTTTTTAAGCACCAATAACGGCTCCGATCGAAGCCAGATTGTTGTTTTTATTTAATAAAAAAACCTTAATCGCCTAACCAATTTATTTTATACAGGTCTCTACGCCTGTCTAAATAATTTCTTACTGAGCCTTCGTTTTGCAGTTTATTGAGTTTTTCTAAATCCAAATCGACAATAAGCGTCATTTCCGTATTGGGTGTGGTCTCAGCCATGATCGCATCATGAGGGAAAGAGAAATCTGACGGTGAAAAAACGGCCGACTGTGCGTACTGAATATCCGCACCGTCCACCTTGGGTAAGTTACCCACGCTACCGGCAATAACCACATAACACTCGTTTTCTATCGCTCGAGCATGTGCACAACAACGTACTCTAAGGTACGCATTTTTTGTGTCCGTCCAAAATGGTACAAAGAGCATCTGCATACCCTTTTCTGACTGCAGCCGTGCCAATTCCGGGAACTCCACGTCATAACAAATCAAGATCCCTATTTTGCCAAAGTCGGTGTCAAAAACACTCAGTCCATTACCACCCTGCATAATCCAGGCGCGTTTTTCGTGCGGTGTCGGGTGTATTTTATATTGCGACTCCAATGTGCCATCTCGTCGGCAAAAATAAGCCACGTTATACAACACCTCGTTTTCAATAACGGGTATGGAGCCAGCAATGATATTAATATTGTAACTAACCGCAAGCCTTGAAATCGCCTCTATTATTTCTGTACTAAATTCAGCCAAGGCTTTTATTGAGTCAATAGAATTGGTATGCGCTTCGATACCCATTAACGGTGCATTAAAAAACTCCGGCAGCAAGGCTAAGTCGCATTGGTAGTCTGACAAGGCGTCTACAAAAAACTCAACTTGTTGAATTAATTCTTCCACTGATTTAAGTGGTCGCATTTGCCATTGCACACAACCTATACGGGCTGAGGTGCGTTGCGCACCAATCAGCGGGGTTTTTTGTGTGTCGTAATAGAGGTTATTCCACTCCAGTAAAGTGGCATAGCCTTTAGATTCTTTATCTTCGGGCAAGTAATCGGTCAACACCCGTTTTACTTCAAACTCATTGGATAATTGAAACGTTAAAATAGGGTCGTATATTTCTTTCTTTTTAACTCGTTCAATATAGCTTTGCGGCGACATTTCGTGTGCGTACTTTTCATAGTTTGGAATACGCCCACCAGCAACAATAGACTTAAGGTTTAAGCTTTGACACAGTTCCTTACGTGCTTCATATAAACGACGACCTAAACGCATCCCGTGGTAACTTGGCGATGCGAACACATCAACGCCGTACAAAACATCACCTTGTGGGTCGTGTGTGGTGAGGTACGCATCACCGGTTATTTCATCATAGGTGTGGTGGTCACCAAATTTATCGTAATCCACGATAACCGAAAATGCGGCAGCAACCACTTTACCGTGATCCTCAATACAAATTTGTCCCTCAGGAAAGGTTGCTAATTGGGCAATAAACTTCTTTTCTGGCCATGCTCCACCCAGTGCTGGGTATACTAAATCCATAATAGCCTTAAGGTCAGCCCAGTCTGTTAGTTCTAGGTGACGTAAACTCAACTTGTGCTCAGGTGTATCCACATCGGTTAAATCATTCATACGGTTGATCCTAATTTAATAAAACGGTTAAACGCCTTTTACGCCTTCATAAATACGTTAGCAGGCACCTCAAAACGCGGCGGACTATAATCCCTATCGACACAGCGGTAAAGCTATTATTTCAACGTTACGTTAATTTAATTATTCTAAGCCTGTCAACGCCTTAAAGAGATACTTTGGCTAGACCATGCCAATCCGTCGTGTAGTGGTTTGACTGGTTAATAGGGACCGATTGCCAGAGTTGCTTATGACCTGCGGCGGCAAATGTTATACGTTTATCAAACCGTTGATTAATTTGATCCAATGTTTGCATCAACTTGTCACTTCGCTGCGTTTGGCCCGTCGCAAACAAGTCGTATTGTTTAACGGAACGGGCTTGTTTGGTATCAATATCAGCCAAACTAATACCCGCTTGTTGATACTGGTAGCCCTGTTTATACATGCTAGCCAGTAAGCTTTTGGCGATTTTAAGTAGTTCCCGACTATCTTGGCTGGCGGACTTTAGTGTATGACTTGCTGAATTTGAATAAATCGCTTGCTGGCTATAAGGGCTGGTGCGAATAAACACCGTCACTCGTCTCGCCACTCCCTGCTGAGCGCGTAGTTTTTCAGCCGCCCTTAGACAAAAGACGCTAATGCACTGAGCAAGTTCGTCTTGCTCTGTGATTTTATGCTTAAAACTCCTCGAGCAAATAATCTGCTGTTTCGGTTTTTCTTGTTCCGCAAAAGCAATCACTGGGCTACCCTGTAGCTCTTGTACGGTCTGCGCTAGGGTGATGCTGAAATGCTTTTTTATCGCACCGACCGATTGAGACTGTAACTCCCAAACACTATAAATACCGAGCTTATTCAAGCGTTCGCTCAGCCGTCGCCCTATCCCCCACACGTCAGCTACCGGTGTTATTTGCATGATTTTTTTGCGTCGCTGCGGGTCATTTATATCAACCACACCGCCTGTTTTTGGCCATTTTTTTGCGGCATAATTGGCTAACTTTGCCAGTGTTTTTGTTGGTCCAATACCAATACCCACCGGTATACCCACCCAGCGCAATAAGCTTTTTTTTATTTCTAACCCCATCGCCATTGGGTTTGCATTATGCTCATCTAAATCGATAAAAGCCTCGTCTATAGAATACACATCCACGGCATCAGAAAATGCCGTTAAACTGTGCATCACCCGCGCGGACAAATCAGCGTACAAGGGGTAGTTTGAAGAAAACAACTGGATTTTATGTTGCTCGATCAGCCCTTTGACTTGATACACCGGCACTGCCATTTTTATACCTAAATCTTTAACTTCTTGACTGCGTGAAATAATACAGCCGTCATTATTACTAAGCACGGCTACGGGTTTATGTAATAAATCGGGTCTAAATAAACGCTCGCAGCTGACGTAAAAGTTATTACAGTCAACCAGCGCTATATTATTGGGCTGCTTCAAAAAATCGGTTTAATTGGGTTAAATTAAACGTTGTGGATAACGCTGGTTACAACACCCCAAATCACCATCTCAAGCTCACCCTTTAATGGAATGTCTGGGTAGTTAGGGTTCTCCGGTGCCAGTACTAGCTGCCCTTCTTTTGAACGCAAGCGCTTTACAGTTAATTCACCGTCTAGCGCACAAACAACAATTTTTCCAACGCTTGGATGAACCGAGCGATCGACCACTAAAATGTCATCGGGATGAATACCCGCCCCTAGCATCGACTCGCCCTCTGCACGGACAAAAAAAGTAGCCGCAGGTTTATTAATTAACAACTCATTGAGGTCGAGTCTTTTTTCAATGTAATCATCAGCCGGTGACGGGAACCCCGCGGCAACACTGACGCCATAAAACGGAATGGACGGTACTTTCGTATCCAAATCAAGGCTATACACATTTGGGTAATCCAACACATCACCTGCCTGCTGTTTTTTCTTATGCGTCAATAATTGCGACACTGTTGCCACTAAGCTGTCGGGTATTCGCATCGCCTTTGTACTTTCGCCGTAAGCTGACGAACCCTTCTTACGGCCTGCACCCGCACGTGCGCCACCTCTATTAGACCCTTCTTTAGTCATGCTTAATCACTCTTTTTTTGCTTGTTTGTTTGAATATTGTACACAAATCAACAGCAATAAAAAGAGTTAAAAAGTTATCCACGGAATCTGTGGATAACTTTGTGGAGAAAGCGGGTGGAAAAGAAAAAGCCAAGAGCTACTAACGACTTATAAAAACCGGTCATTTTTTGAACACAAAACCAGTTTAATCCGTGTGATCAGTAACCACGTGTCGCTGAACGCCGAGTCCCTCTACTTCCGCAACGATCTGGTCGCCCTGATGTAAAAAAACCGGCGGGGTAAAGCCTAAACCTACCCCTTCGGGCGTGCCGGTAAATATCAAATCGCCGGCTTGGAGGCTCATAAATTGGTTGATATAACTGACCAACGTTTTTACTGTGTGGATCATTTTATTGGTGTTACTGGATTGCATTCGCTGGCCATTAACGTCCAGACTCAACGGGCAAGACTGGTAGTGAGAAAACTCATCGAAGGTGACCAGGTAGGGGCCTATCGGCGCAAACGTATCGGCACTTTTGCCTTTTAGCCATTGCCCGCTACGGTGTTTTTGAAAGTAGCGTTCAGAAACATCTATACCGGTACAAAACCCTGCGATATGCGCTTCAACCTGATCTTCAGTGATGTATTTGGCGGTTTTACCGATAATAACCACCAGCTCAATTTCCCAATCAACCTGAGTCGCGTTTTTAGGTCGTTCAATCGCATCAAACGGGCCACTTAAGGCACTGACCGCCTTAGTAAAGAGCACCGGTTCTTGTTGCTGTGTTGAGCCGGTTTCTTTGATATGTTCATCGTAATTCAAACCGACCGCTATTATTTTACCTGGGTTCAGTAGCGGCGCACCTAAGCGTATGGAGGGATCAATAATTGGCAAGTCAGCCAAGTTTATTTTAGATAGACGCTGCAGACCATCAGTCGCCAAAAAGGACGCCGAAATAGGCTCGCATACACCGTCAAGCGATCGAATAATACCGTCTTTGTCCAGTATGGCCGCCGTTTCATGGCCTTGAGCACCAACATTTAAGAGTTTCATAATTACAGACCGTTACGTTAATTGTTGAAAAAGTATTTTTCTTTACTATAAACCAGCCCTACTATTAACTAAAAGCGTTTATGTTCACAGTTGCCCTTATTTGGAAACCCTCCATGAAGCCCCGCATCATCCTTGTCGCAAAAGTTTAAACCCATACAAATTTAAGTTATGTAGGCCTTATTAACGTTTAAATACGCTTATAATCACTTAAATGACACCACAACGATTTTCATTAATACTTATATTTTTTTACGCTTGCTCGTTCAGTGTCAGCGCATCACCTAAACCACAACGTATTGTTTCATTAAATTTGTGTGCCGACCAATTACTGATGAGCTTGTTACCGCCAGATCGACTGGTTGGTATTACCTCGTTAGCAGCAGACCCTGGGGCTTCTTTCTTGTACCAACGCGCCAATGATTTTAACCAACACAATAACCGAATTGAAGAATTAATGGCGCTAGACCCCGACTTGGTTGTTGCCGGTGAATTTACCGCCCAACCGACTAATCAACTACTCGAACAACTGGGTTACAAGGTGGTCAAAATCGGCTTGCCTGTTACTATCGATGAGATTTTTGCGCAAATCAGTTTTTTAGGTGAACAACTGGGTGAACAAGAGCGTGCCGAGCAATTAATTACATCAATGGAGGCTACCCGCCAGCAGTTAATAAAGCATCGCCAGCAAAGGCCTTTGCGCGCTGTTGTTTATTATGCGAATGGTTATAGCGCTGGACGACAGACCATTGTGAATGAAATTTTAGACCTCGCAGGGCTCAGTAATATTGCGGCAGAATTAGCGTTGGATTACGTCGCCCCTTTATCACTTGAATCGCTAATAGGCTCTAAACCAGATATCCTTATACTTGGCCAGCTAAAGGAGAATACCGACTCGTTGGCACACCAAGTATTACGACACGAAGCGATTCGTCGCTATGCCTCACTTAAACAGGTACAAAAAATCATGATTCCCGATCGCTACTGGAGCTGCGCAGGTCCTTCAAGCTTAACCGCTGCCGAGTATTTACAACATAATTTAACCGCTGTTTCGCACTGATATGGATGCCTTAAAGTCTAACCGGCAAGAAACCGTTGTACGGGTTTTTCTTTTAAGTGCACTGATTATATTAAGTGCTTATTCACTTACCGTTGGCGATATTAATATAAATTTAATCAATAGTTTACAAGGTATAGTTAATTCAAATCCTAATTTGGATTCTATTATTTTTGAAGAGATACGCTTACCGCGCACCCTATTAGCGCTATTAATAGGCGCGTCTCTGGGGCTGTCCGGTGCCGCACTACAAGGGATGGTTCGCAACCCATTAGCCGAACCAGGCATTATTGGTGTATCAAGCAGTGCTGCTTTGGGCGCGGTGGTTGTTTTCTATTTTGGTTTAGCCTCGGCTTTCCCCATGGCCTTACCCATTGGCGGGATTATTGGGGCTCTATTGGCCGTTGTTTTTCTATACCTACTCAGTGGAAAAAACAGCAGCATGCTCACCTTAATTTTAGCCGGTGTGGCGATTAGCAGCTTAGCCGCTGCTTTAACCGCATTGGCGCTGAACCTATCGCCTAATCCATACGCTTCATTAGAAATATTTTTTTGGTTAATGGGCTCCTTGGCTGATAGAAGCTTTACCCATGTTTGGTTGATTTTACCGCCTACGCTCTTAGGCTGGTGGCTAACGTTAAGCACACGGCGTGATTTAGATGCGCTGTCACTCGGTGAAGAGACAGCTCAATCACTCGGTATACAACTACAGTCATTAAATAAACGGGTTATCTTAGGCGTCGCTTTAGCGGTTGGCTCAGCCGTTTCAGTTAGCGGAGGTATTGGTTTTATTGGTTTAGTTATCCCGCACTTAATACGGCCTTGGGTAGGCTTTCAACCTGGCCGCTTATTGCTTACTAGCGCATTAGGCGGTGCAGCTTTATTGCTGGCAGCCGACATTGCTGTACGGCTTTTACCGACTCAGCAAGAACTTAAAATTGGTGTATTAACGGCTTTACTCGGTGCGCCATTCTTTTTGCATTTAATTTTAAAATCAAAAAGGCAATGGACAACATGAGCTTACGCGCTGCTAACATCACCGTTCAACTGTCAGAAAAAACCATTCTGAGCGGTATTAATGTTGACTTTAAAGCTGGCCAATTGACCGGCTTAGTTGGCCCTAATGGGGCGGGTAAATCCACCCTGCTTCGTGCCCTAGCTGGACTACAAACTGTTTCCTCAGGCCAGGTATTATTTGGCGAACAGTCTATCCAAGACATGGCGCCATTAAACAAAGCAAAAAAAATCGCCTATTTACCCCAAACCCATGAATGCCATTGGCCGTTGCCTGTCGAGCGCGTCGTATTATTGGGTCGACACCCGCATAACGATGGGCACCATGTGAGTGATAAAAGCCTACAAGCGGTTAAAGAAGCCATCGCTGAGGCCGATATAGGCCACCTAGTAGGGCGCCCCGTAAACGAGCTGTCCGGCGGTGAGCGCGCACGAGTGATGCTGGCACGCGCCTTAGCCACTCAAAGTGATATTTTATTAGCCGACGAACCCATCGTATCATTGGATCCGCGGCATCAAATCGATGTAATGGCCTTGCTGCAATCACTAGCGCGTAAAGGCAAAACCGTCATCGTCGTATTGCATGAACTGCATTTGGCGATGCGCTATTGTCAGCAGCTTGTTTTACTTGAGAGCGGGAAAAATGTGACTGAGGGCTCGCCTATTGATGTATTAACTGCAAAAAACCTACGCGACGTCTACGGTACAGATGCAATATTTGGCTCCCATCACGGTACGTCTTGGGTATTACCTTGGTAGCATAAAAAAGGAGGAACAATCGTTCCTCCCCTTAGGCTTTTATAATGGTTTTTATAATTAGTTAGCAGGCTGGTAACTGACTGAAAAAAAGATATTAGTGCCGTCAGTATTATAGCCAGAGACAGTTTCATACTCCTCGTTAAATAAGTTAGAAACCTTCACTTGCGCTGTTAGGTCTTTGTTGATTTTGTAGGCACCGACCACATCAAACGTCGTATACCCCGCTAAATGCCTAGTATTTGCGGCATCATCAAAACGCCTGCCTGAGGTAAATACTTTACTGGCAAGGCTAAAATTACCAAACGCTTTACTTGCATTCAACGTAAACGTTTGCTCTGCCCGTCTTGGCAACACGTTACCATCGTTGACACCACCACTTGTATTTTCAGGGTCTATCCAAGAAAACTGACCATCAACATTAATACCGGCAAGTTTAGTAGCCGCTTGAAGTTCAATACCTTTTATAAGAGCCTGAGATATATTTTGAGGAACCCAAAAACCATCCAATTCGATCAAATCTTTAATTTTTGTTCGATAGGCATTTGCAGACCAAGTAATATCGGCGTGTTTTCCCACTAAACCCAATTCAAAAGATTTGGAACGTTCGGGATCAAGATTAGGGTTTGCACCATACGGGTAGTAAAGATCAATAAGTGCCGGCGCAACAAAAGCCGTACCGAAGGACGCATTTAAGCGTAACTTTTCTGATAACGCTGTTCCCCATGCCATATTACCCGTTAGATGACTGCCAAATTGTTCATCCTCTTCAGTTCTTAGCGCTAACTGGTAATTGTTTGACGCGTACTCACCCAATAATTGGGCAAAAACAGCATTACTATGACGTTGTGTCGTACTGAAACCGCTAGACTCCTCGATTTTATCATCTTCATAATCGTAACCAATCGTTAGCAAATGGCTGTCGCTTAACTGAATATCATTTTGAATGCTGAAATGATCTTGTTGATTATCAGCAAAACTACTGGCAAAGGCTCCCTTGTTATCAGACTCAATCCTACCTTGACTCAACGTGGCCTTAATACGCCATACATCGGTCACATCTATACTTACGTTGGTGCCAAACGTATGTTGTAAAAAATCAGTGGTATTAAAATAACCATCGTATTCACTTTCGCCTTCGCTATATAAGCTAAAAAGCTCTACTTCATAAGTATTGGCAAAACGATGCCCTATTCTTATAGAAGTATTGGCATTTCTATATGCGTCTTTATCTGGTTCAGTAGCAAAACAGCCAATAAATAAAGTACCACTACGCCCATCACAGGTGTTGAAGCCATTTGTTTCGTTATAACCACCACTTAAGTTATACCAAGACGTCGAATCGCCACCTGAAACGCCAAAGGCTGTTTCTTTTGTATCATGCGTACCAAAGCCAACCGATAAAAACGGTGTGACTTCACCTGCTCCTTTTTTGGTAAAAATCTGAATTGTTCCGCCAATAGAGCCTGAGCCATATAAGCCTGATTGCGGGCCACGAACTAATTCAATACGTTCAACCTGATTAAGTGGAATATGCTCCATTTGTGGCGCACCAAATGCATTGGTCGCCAACTTAGCGCCATTCAAAAGAACTTGGGTATGGTTTGATTCCGTGCCTCTTAAAAAAATCGCCGTTTGTTTTCCCAGCCCACCTGCGTTTGTTATTGTCACCCCAGATAGGCCACCGATGGCTTCCGCTAGTGTTTTATATTGATACTTATCTATATCTTCTTTAGTGACAACAGATACCGAGGCCAGTGTTTGATCTGCTGTTTGTGCCGTACGAGTTGCGGTTACAACCATTGCATCATCTTCAGCCACAGCGATTGATTGCGTTAAGGATAGCGCAGCGGTAATACCCGCGGCTAATAAGGTTTTATTCATGAGGTTTCCTCGTTATAAGGCGCAGCCCCGCGCCAATTAAAATGACGCCACGAGAAGAAGTATGATGAGGTTGAAATAGAAACGTAATTATCAACGCCAGCAAAGTTGCCCACCCGCAACGTACCGTTGTGCTAATGGCAGGTCTCCGGGCTCATAAGTGATTAATGTTGGTTAATGTTGGTTAATCGATGTATCGCCTTCCCATGTTTTGACACAGTGGCTGTTGATACACTTTACTTATATACCGTTGCGGGGGCAGCGTCGGGATCAGTTTGTCAAAAGCAAACCTAACCGACTTCCCATTTCATTGAGTCAGTGACCTAAAGGCCATGTCTTGTCTTAAACCGACGTTTTAAAGGCCTAATTAATACAAAGTCAAACTCAAAACCGAAAGCGTGCGTATTATCGTTGTTTTATATAAAGCTAGTCAAGCGAGTAAAATCAATTGATAATGTTAAAAAAATTAATCATGAATACGCAAATTATTAAAGTTTTACTCGTAGACGACCATGAACTCGTTCGTAGTGGTATCAAGTATCTATTAGATGCGGACCCCAACATCGAGGTAATCGCCGTCGCCTCGTCTGGCGAAGAAGCGATTGAGCTGGTCAAAAAACTCACCCCTGATGTTATACTCATGGATTTAAACATGCCAGGTATGGGTGGTTCAGAGGCTATCAAACGCATTTTGAGGCACACCCCGTCCGCAAAAATTATTGCGTTAAGCGTTTACGACGATGGCCCCGTACCACACCAAGCACTTAAAGCCGGTGCGCGTGGCTATATCAACAAGGGCTGCCCCGTTGATGAGATGATCAAGGCCATCATGGCTGTCTACAAGGGTAAAAACTACCTATCCAATGACGTAGCGACCAATCTAATTTTTAGCGCACAAGAGCCAGAAAAAAACGCCTTTAGTCAATTAAGTGCGCGGGAATTACAAATCACAATTAAAATTGTTGATGGCCACAAAATTGCCGATATCGCTGAAGCCTTATCAATTAGCCCTAAAACAGTTAATACCCATCGTTACCGAGTACATGAAAAATTAGGCATCGATAACGATATTGAACTTGTCCGCCTCGCCGTTGATCACGGATTATTAGGAAATTTATAATTTTTTGGAATTTGCGCTCGTCTTCGACCCAATCATAGGGTAAAATTCGCGCTCACATGAAGTAGCCCAACTTGAATGCCTGGGTGGTGAAATTGGTAGACACAAGGGACTTAAAATCCCTCGACTTAACGGTCGTGCCGGTTCGATTCCGGCCCCAGGCACCATTGGATAACAAAGACTTAGCCCGTTTCGGACTAGGTCTTTTTTATTGCCTGTTATTTACGGGGTATGGTGGGGGTAAGGTTGAAATAAGAAAATTGAACCTATCTTGCTGAGTTGCGCATGAAAAATACTGTCTCAGGTCATTCTTAAAAAAAGTATAGATTAAATCTTTCCCCCAACGCCTTTAAATTTTTCAACAAACGCTGCGATCTTTTGGAACACGCTCTGTTTCTTGGTGAGGTATTGCGGATTTAACGGGCTCATCTTGGGCAGAATGGTATTGAGCTCTGTTCCTGCGTCGCTGGCGTACTCCCGTTTGAGCGAGGTGGTGATATAGCGTCTGGCTTCTTCAGCATTCAGGCTTTCTGCGTTGATCAGCTCCTCGGCTTCTCGTTGCTGCTCAAGTTGGGCGAAGGAAAAGAATGCTTCGATCACGCTGGACTTTTCGCCTATCTGATCCAAGTCCGTTTGATTAATGAAATCTACGACTAGGCTTTCTTTGGCGCGATTGCCAAGGCTGGCACGAATCACCCGGCGCACTTCGTCCACCAAGTCGGCTTTACTTTTAGTTTTCTTGTTATGCTCGAAAATCAGTTCCAAAATGTAATCAAGGTTGATCTCTTGGGATTTCAGCAAGTCTATCTCAAACACCACGTCACCCCAGTCGATGGTGGACTTTTCTTTCTCTTCTGCTGATTTTTGGCGACGCTGCCAGTCACGAATGTCGTTGTAGCTAGAACGGTAATCCTGAACCTTACGCTCGGCAGGCAGGCGAATTGTCTGCAACTCAGCCAGTTTTTCATCATCCAAATAATGTTCTGCCTTAAACGCTTCAACTGCTTCAGGGTCGTTCATGTCAAGGCTTTGCATGGCTTTCAGGCAGGCAAACTCATCATAGTTTTGCAGCACGTTCTCTACGCGCAGATATTCACCAAAGAGTTTGGCAAAGTCTTTTTTATCTGACTCTTTTTCAATGGCGGTCGGATCAGGAAAGCTCTGCTCAAGTTCGCTCACCACATCCATAAAGCCGCGCCGCGCTTCACCGGTTACTACATCGGTAAAGCCATCCATGTATTCCTTGTAGCTTTTTTCCAGCACCACGTTTTTGGTGTTTTTATCGCCAAACAAGGTGATTGCATCCACGGTTGCCATTTCAAGATCTCGGAATGTGACAATATTACCGAACGTTTTGGTGGCGTCATAAATGCGGTTGGTGCGTGAAAAAGCCTGCATCAAACCGTGGTAACGCAGGTTTTTATCCACAAACAGAGTATTGAGCGTAGGGGCATCAAAGCCAGTGAGGAACATGCCCACTACAATCAGCAAATCGATTTCCTTGGTTTTTACCCGCTTGGCCAAATCACGGTAGTAATTCTGGAAGCCGTTGCTATCGACACTGAAATTGGTTTTAAAGAAGGCGTTGTAATCGCCTATCGCCGCGTTTAAAAACTCTTTGGCGCTGCTATTCATGGCTGAAACATCAAAGCTTTCATCCAGAATATCACCCACCGCATTCTGCTCTTCGTTGGCTGCAAAGGAGAAAATGGTGGCGATCTTCAGCGGTTTTTCACTCTCTGCCTGCAACTTATTCAGCGATTCATAGTAGAGCTTAGCTGCATCGATACTGCTCACCGCAAACATGGCATTAAAGCCCTTGGCGTTCGACTGCAATCGGTGGGTCTTCTGGCGATAGTTGTTCAGGATGTACTGGGAAATTTCGCGAATACGCTCTGGGTGCAACAGCGCCTCTTTGTTTTCAGCGGCAGATAGTTTTTTCTCGTCCTGCTCTGTTTCAATAGCCTTAAATTTGTGGCGCACATCGTTGTAGTCCACCTTGAACTTGAGCACTTTCTCGTCGCGGATAGCATCGGTAATAACATAGGCATGCAGCTCGCGACCAAACACGCTGGCAGTGGTTTCCGCGCCTAAAGCGTTTTGCGGGAAAATGGGCGTGCCGGTAAAGCCAAACTGATAGAAGCGTTTAAATTTCTTGTTCAAATTTTTCTGAGCTTCACCAAACTGGCTGCGGTGGCATTCATCAAAAATAAACACCACCTGCTTGTTGTAGATGGGCAGATCGCCTTCGTTTTTCATCAGGTTGTTGAGCTTTTGGATGGTGGTGACGATGATCTTGTTATCGTCTTTATCCAGATTGCGCTTTAAACCTGCGGTACTGTCAGAGCCATTCACACTGTCGGGTGAAAAGCGTTGGTATTCTTTCATCGTCTGGTAGTCGAGGTCTTTTCTGTCGACCACAAAAAACACCTTGTCGACAAACTCCAGCTCTGTGGCCAAACGTGCGGCTTTAAAGCTGGTTAAGGTTTTACCCGAACCTGTGGTATGCCAGATAAAACCGCCGCTTTCTGGCCTGCTCCAATTCTTACACTCATAAGAACTTTTCACCTTCCACAAAATACGCTCGGTGGCAGCAATCTGGTAGGGGCGCATAACAAGTAATGTGCCACTTACATCAAACACCGAATAATGCAGCAATACATTGAGCAGGGTATTTTTCTGGAAGAAGGTGGCGGTAAAATCTTTTAAGTCTTTGATCAGGCTGTTATCTGCCTTCGCCCAGTTCATGCTGAAGTCGTAGCTGTTTTTGTTGCGCTGGGTGGTATTAGCAAAATAGCGGCTATCGGTGCCGTTCGAGATGACAAACAATTGCAAGTACTTATACAGCGAATCCTCGCTGTTAAAGCTCTCTTTGCTGTAACGATGCACCTGATTAAAAGCTTCACGAATTGCGACGCCACGTTTCTTCAGCTCGATTTGTACCAGCGGTAAGCCGTTCACCAGAATAGTCACATCATAACGGTTGGCATGGCTGCCAGTTTGCTCAAACTGTTTAATCACCTGCACCTTGTTGCGGGTGATGTTGTTTTTATCCAGCAGATAAATGTTTTTAATGCGGCCATCGTCAAACACAAAGTCGTGAATATAGTCATCGTGGATTTTGCGGGTTTTATCAACGATAGTGTCACTAGGTTTATCCAGATAAGTTTCCACAAAACGCAGCCACTCACCTTCAGAAAATTGCACATTATTTAGCGTTTGCAACTGCTCGCGCACATTGGCCAGCATAGCCTGCGGGTTATTCAGGCTAGGCAGAAACTCATAGCCCTGGTTTTGCAAATCCTGAATAAACTCGCGCTCTAAGGCATCTTCACTTTGGTAGCTCTCGGCCACTTTCCAATCTTTGTTGTATCTATCCAGAACGATAAAGTTGTTCGATTCGGCAATGGTTTTATAGTTAGTCATCCTTTAAGTCCTTTTTTTGCAGCAGCTTTTTCACTTCACGGTCAAAATCAGATTCGATACTTTGCTGCTTGTTGAACTTTTCATATTCTGCAATCGCTTTCTGTTCCGCCCGCTTTCGGCTGACATTCCCATATCCCTCCAGAATTTGGTACTCATTAAAGCTAAGAAATTTGTTCACGCTTTCGGCAAAACTCTCCATAGTGAAAGCGTTACGCCGCTCGATAATGCCCTCGATATAATCAAAAAAAGCCGCAACAGCACGTTCCAGCTTTTTTATGTCATCTTCCTTTAAATAGTTTTTAGCGATTGTTGAGTCTGACTTTACTACGCGGCCATCCGGTGCGTTTTTATACGTACTCATGCCCATGAGTGGCTTATTGGCATCGGCATTTAGCGAGATGATTTCTGCCGCTGTGTGGCCGGTAATGGCAAAATGAAACTTGTCTTGTACATGAGCGTAAAACAGCTGAGTGGTTTTGGATTTCGGGTCATAGTCGATACTGCACTCAGCAAAAATATCGGTAATCTGTTGATAAATGCGCCGCTCGCTGGCACGAATTGAACGCACCCGTTCCAGTAGCTCTTTAAAGTAATCCTTACCAAAGTATTGGCCATTTTTTAAACGCTCATCATCCATGGCAAAACCCTTGATGATGTACTCTTTAATCAGCTGGGTTGCCCAAATACGGAATTGGGTAGCCTGAGTGGAATTCACCCGATAACCCACCGAGATCACGGCATCGAGGTTGTAATACTTCACCTGCTGGGTTTGAGTAAGACCAGCCATAGCACCGTGTTCAGTGGTTGTTTCCAAAATGGAAATAACCACTTCTTCCACCAGCTCACCACTGTCAAAGATGTTTTTCAGATGTTTGGAAATGGCTGGCACACCAACGCCAAACAGCTCGGCCATACGTTTCTGAGTGAGCCATAAGGTTTCTCCATTCAGTAAAACCTCCACTTTTATCGCGCCATTAGGTGCGGTGTAAAGCAGGAATTCCGTGGTTTCATCTTGCAGGCTTAGATGCTTGGTCATAGAGCGCCGCCCTTATGTGTGGGTTTTACTGTCTCCCTTCTCATATCAGGCCGCTACCGCTGTATCCGGCTTGGGAAAGCTCAACAGCAAATCGCGGTAATACTCGTATTGCTGTTGGCGCAAGGTGATTTCTCGTGGTAAGCCCTCGGAAATAGATTTAGTTATGGTGTCAAACTTATCCAAGATAGCGACGATGCGGGCTTGCTCAGCTAGTGATTTTTCAGGGTCGTCGGCATATGGAATGGGGAGTTTGAATTTTTTTATGATACTAGAGTTAAGGTCTCCTCTAGCGCCCTGCCCAAGCGCCTTCATATTTTCATAGTTAAAACTAACCCAATGGAATACATAACGATATAACGCTTTAGTGCTGTCTATTTCCAAACAACCGCAGTGCTGATTGGTTGTTAAAGGTATTTTATTAATTGCGGACCTGCCTGCTGTTGCACCAGATATTGCAACGATTACACAATTCGCAGGAATCCATTTCGCCGATGAATTATCTAACGCTGCTTGAGTTACTTTTACTTCTGTTCTCTCAATGTCAGAGAACTTAACTTCTTTCGTTCTTAACCAAGGAATGTCACCGTCATCGTAATATTCTGGATTGCCAGCCGTAGGTGTGCCACCTGAGTACCATTTCTTTGTTACATCCCCCAACGTCTTCCACGCCACTTCCCTTTCTTCAAAACTCAACAACTGGTCGCGATAGTAGTTGTATTGTTTTTTGCGGGCGGTCAGCTCGGTGGTCAGCTCGGTGGTCAGCTCGGTGGTCAGCTCGGTGAAGGTGTCCAGTATGCGGACGATTTCAGCTTGGATTTCAAGCGATATTTTTGGGTTATCTGGGCAGGGGATGGGGATTTTCAGTTCCTTTAAGTTGCCTGCATTTAAAGCCGGAATACCGTCATATGTACATAACGCCTGTATGTCTGATTGCATTTCGAGCAACAGGTGATAGAGATACCTTATGCTAATCTTTTGATTGCTATTGATACTGACAGAGTAGTTCAGGTTTCCACGAAAGTATTTGCCCTCTTGCCATGTAATTGAACCAACACCAGCCCCTCGTGTTGTTACACCAACTGGATCATTAGCAGTATTCCACTCGTTGATAAAACCAAGCGGTTCGCGCCCACTATTAATTACTGGGTACTCACCGGGGTTGGCTGAAATCATTTGTTTGTTTACTGATTGGCCTGTTTTTATTGTCGTAACTACTCCCAGTGCCTTCCATTCCACCTCAACCCCATCCAGCAGTTTTTCCATATAACTCAAACCGCTCATGTCTCAACCTCATCGCCTTCTATTTCTGTAACAATCGCATCAATATCCGCACGTAGTTGATCGATTTTGGCGACGGTGTTTTTTAGCTCGGCATTGAGCTGGGTAATGTCCACCACCTCACGGTTGTCTTTGGCTTCTACATAACTGCTGACCGACAGGTTGTAGTCGTTAGCAACTTCTTCATAAGGTACTGACCTGGCAAAGTGATCGACGTTATCCTTGCTATCAAATACCTCCATGATTTTCTGGATGTGGTCACCGGTCATCGTGTTGGTATTGGTGTCTTTTTTAAATAAACCACTGGCATCAATAAACTGGGTGGTGGTGTCGGTTTTGTGCTTGGAGAGCACCAGAATAGTCACAGCAATGGTGGTGCCAAAAAACAGGTTAGGCGCTAACGAGATCACGGTTTCAACATAGTTGTTATCGACAAGATATTTACGGATTTTCTGCTCGGCACCACTACGGTAAAAAATACCGGGGAAGCAAACAATGGCGGCGCGGCCTTTGCTGGAAAGGTAACTGAGTGCGTGCAGCACAAAAGCAAAGTCGGCTTTGGATTTGGGTGCGAGCACACCCGCTGGCGCAAAGCGATCATCGTTGATTAGGGTTGGATCATCACCCCCTATCCATTTCACGGAATACGGCGGATTAGAGACGATGGCATCAAAGGGTTTGTCATCCAGAAAGTGCGGGGCTATTAAGGTATTGCCCAGCTGCATATTGAACTTGTCATAGTTAATGTTATGCAAAAACATGTTCATCCGTGCCAAGTTGTAGGTGGTGTGGTTAATCTCCTGCCCCCAAAAGCCGTCTTCAATGATGTGGTTATCAAAGTGTTTTTTGGCTTGCAGCAGCAGCGAGCCGGAACCGGCAGCCGGGTCATAAATTTTATTGACGCTGGTTTGCTTGTGCATGGCAAGCTGGGCAATCAGCTTAGAAACGTGCTGCGGGGTAAAAAATTCGCCTCCTGATTTACCGGCATTGGCGGCGTAGTTGGAGATGAGGAATTCGTAGGCATCGCCGAACAGGTCAATTTGAGCAGCATCACTCTTTTCATAAAAATCATGACCAAAATCCAAACCTGCCACGCCTTTCAGTACCGCCGCTAAACGAAGGTTTTTGTCTTTAACAGTATTACCGAGTCGGTTACTGGTGGTATCGAAATCGGCAAACAGACCTTTGATGTCGCCTTCAGACGGGTAGCCACTGGCCGAGGCTTCGATAGCGGAAAAGATCGCGGCCAAATCGGTGTTCAGGCTTTCGTTGCTGTTGGCGTTTTTAGCAACATTGGCAAACAGCTGGCTGGGGTAGATGAAGTAGCCCTTAGTTTTGATGGCATCGTCTTTGATGTCTGGCGTGATCACCTCATCGCTGAGCTTGGCATAATTAATACTATCGTCGTCTGCTTCAATATAGAGGGCAAAGTTTTCGCTGATGAAGCGGTAAAACAGGGTGCCGAGGACATATTGCTTGAAATCCCAGCCGTCTACTGAGCCACGCACATCGTTGGCAATGGCCCAGATTTGGCGTTGCAGTGCGGCGCGTTGTTGGTTGCTTGTCATGGTGTTGTTCCTACTTAATCTTCGGTGAAATAATCAGAATCGATTTGTTTAATGGCATAGGTTTGTTTGATGGCCACACCTAAGCCGTATTGAATCATTAATTTTGCCAGTTTAGTGCCATTAATCAGTACAATTTGCTTATCAATATTAGCGACATAGTCTGTGGCTTCTTTACTAAATTGAGAGGTCGTTATAAACACGCCTTTTTTGGCCCGCTGCATATCTAACGCACCTGCAAACTGCTGTATATCTGGTCGCCCCACGGTATTGTCGGTATAGCGTTTAGCTTGTAGATATATAGTATCCAGGCCCAAGGGGTCTTCATTTATTATACCGTCTATACCGCCATCGGCGGTGTACTGTGTGGCCGTGCCTGATTTTTTACTCCAGCCACCATAGCCCATAGATTGCATCAACTCAACGACCAGCCTTTCCATGAATGCTGGGCTTTGCTCTTTTATTGTTTGCAAGAGATCACTGGCAAGGCTGTTTTGGATTTCGAGGTGCGCTTCTTCGAGACGCTCTAATGGGTCAGTAGAATCGGTCGTGTCTTCAGTCCGACCAAGCGTATCAGTAGTGACCGATTTAGGCTTGGCGGTATGGAACTCGAGGAATTCAGGAAACTGCTTGAGATAACGCACATCAATACGTTCTGGTTGCTGCTTGAGAGCTTCTAGCCCACGTTCGGTAATTTGTAACTGACTTCTACCGGGTGCAAACAATAAACCAGCCTTTTTCATGTAGGTATTAGACCAGGCGACACGATTACGTATGATGGCCTGTTTACCGGATGGAAGCTTTGCGGCTAGTTCAGTATCAGTAAGTTTAAAGAAAAAACATACCCTTTCAAACGCGTCATTAAAGGTGTGAACCTCTCCATCTCGAACGGCATTAAGCAAAGGTCGCATACAGGATTGAAAGTCAGGGATTGCCACGCTGTCCTCCTTGGCACGTGTTTATTCTTATTAGGCCGCTTAATCTAACAGATATAGATACTTCCCACCATCAATGAATTTTTACGAAACCAAGAGATTGGACAAGATTAACCCAGTAAGATCGAGACTTGGAGGTTAGCCCTCAGGATTAATCTATCTCTACCTTGTGGTAACGAGACAAGATCCCTGCTTGTTTATCAACTGGATCAATTTCATCAGCGATATTTCCAGCCCAATCCAAACACTGGTCAAAGCCAACTAATTAGAGGCGCTATTATTGCCTCAGTCACATATAGTTAAAGTGAGATAGGATCTCAGATAGAGCCTGATCTGGCTTGTTTCATAGCCCCAACCCTCTTTGCCCCGGCAACCACTTATCAACCACCAACTGAATACGGCCAATACCTAGGTTTTTAACCCACCGTGCACTGGCATCAATTGTTGCCCATGTTTTTAT
>TARA_R110002111_G_scaffold260623_1_pt1 | contig 54840 bp, 33 predicted proteins | sample TARA_R110002111 | Tara Oceans TARA_R110002111 (sample SAMEA4397363) | marine metagenome | biome: Polar Biome; feature: [ZZZ] marine water layer (ENVO:01000295); material: water (ENVO:00002006), including particulate matter (ENVO:01000060) such as... | depth 199 m
AGCGCTTCTGCTGCCCTTGTCAAACACGTACAGATCAGGATCACATGGCCCCGTATTATGCACCAGCAGGCCGGAGTTGGTGACGCTGTAAACGTGTTCGCCGGCGACTTCCAGGTTGTAGACTGGCTCTGGTCCGGCGCGGATTTCGATGGAGGTGATGCGGACCGTTTTACCGACCGCGGAGCGCAGGCGTTCGCCGGGTTGCAGTTTTTCGGAATGCACGAAGGCCTGGCGGTCTTCGCTCCAGATCGGATGACCGGCGGTGACGCCGATCGGCTCGGTCTCCTCTTCCACATAAATGTTGAGCACGTTCTTCGCGATGTTCTTAAACGTCGAAAGCACGACCGGCCCGTCACCCGGATCAATGGGGGGACAATCCGAAATCGAAAGCACTTCCGCCGCCCCCACCACATGCAGTTCCGGCATGTTGAGCTCAATCACCGCTCCCGTCTGCGCACGATGCCGAGATATCCAGCTTAACGGCCGCAGCAGTTCGGCTTCAAAATAAGTGCCCTCCGGTTTCCGCATCCGCACCGACACCAGCCGCCAGCCCTCCGGCGTCGGATCGATCGTCGCTTCCGTTTCAATCCGAAGTGGATTCCGACCGACCACCCGCATCCCAGGCCGCATCTGTTGAATCGGCGTCGTCACCACTCGCGACGGTATGTAGGATAGGTGAACTGCCGCCTGTGCTGAGGGGAGAATCTCAAAGTCTGCCCCATCGATCAATCCGGTACCCACTTTCCAGAAACAGAAACTGGTTAACAGCAGGCAGCCGAAGATCGTTATTTTTCGAGTGATGTCAGGCATAAACACGATTCTTTAGAAAAGAGCTTTTATTCTGCTGAATACTCGCCAGAGTCGCATCCCGATACTACAGACTACACTCTGAAGAAACTCTGGAACAGTCCACCAATCAAAAAAGCCGTTGCGCTGTCAGTGACAACGCAACGGCTTTCATTGTAAGCGGAGAGGGGGGGATTTGAACCCCCGGTACCTTGCGGCACGCCGGTTTTCAAAACCGGTGCAATCGGCCACTCTGCCACCTCTCCAGAAGCCCGAAATTCCTTGGCGGACTGGGCTTCGGTCAAAAGTATAGAGACTCTTTCCAGGCTTGTAAAGCCTCATATTTGCTCGAATTTGTACTTACATCGTCTATATCTGACGTTGATTACCTGTTAAAACAAATTTAACGGAACGATTTTCAAAACAACAGCCGTCCGACAACGGCAGAAACGGTACAAATAGAGGATTGATGTGATGTCCGAACGGGGAAAAGTCCATTTAAATATGATCGTGACCAAAACAGGCGATCAGGGGCAAACCTATCTGAACGATGGATCGCGCGTCTCCAAAGCTTCCGCCCGCATTAAAGCGCTGGCTTTATTAGAACGAATTTCGGTCCAGCTCGGTTTCTTTATTCATGAATGCGATCCGAGTCTGCTGCGGCTCCCCTTGCCCGATGAACGGGAATGCCAGATCGACCTGTCCCAACTTGCCAATTCATTTCAGCAGGAAATGTATGATCTCGGATCTGATTTGTGTACTCCTCTCAAACCGGATGAATCCTTGACGCGTTTTCCTGCGGAAAAAGTTGAGGAACTGACGGCACTCATTGCGGAACTCACGCCGATCCTGGAACCCCTCGATTCCTTTATTCTGCCGCAGGGGAGCCTGCGTGTTTTAATCTCACATGAGATTCGAACCATCGTCCGGCAGGCGGAAATTCAGGTCTGGGAAATTTCTGAGGAGATCAATCCGGCTGTTCCGCAATACCTCAATCGACTCTCTGATTTCTGGTTTGTCTTAGGCAGAATTCTGCAATCGGAGGAAAACCCGGACGGCGAAATCAGAAAATGGGAGCCGAACCAGAAACATGCACGCGGCGTGCAAATTCAAAATGCGAAATAACGGGAAACGGTCTCAGTGACATCAGTCATCCAGCAGCACGGGACGTAACCAGCGTGTGATTTCATCCAGAGTCATCCCTTTGCGTTCCGCCAGTGATGCCAGTTGATCTTGCGCAATTTTTCCGGTATGGAAATAACGTGAATCCGGGTGAGAGAAATACCAGCCGGAAACCGCCGCCGCCGGATACATGGCATAATGCTCGGTCAGCTTGATGCCGATTTCACTTTCGACATTCAGCATCTTGAACAGGGCCTCCTTTTCAGTATGATCGGGACACGCAGGATACCCGGGAGCAGGACGGATGCCGCTATATTCTTCTTTGATCAACGATTCTTTGTCAATCGCTTCATCAGACTTGTAACCCCAGAATTCTTTGCGGACGCGCTCGTGCAGGTGTTCGGCGAATGCTTCCGCCAGTCGATCTGCCAGCGCTTTGACCATAATGCTGTTATAGTCATCGTTTGCCTGCGCGTACGACAAAGCCAGTTCTTCGGCTCCGATGCCGGCTGTAACAGCAAAGCCACCGATATAATCTGTTTTCCCACTCTCTTTCGGGGCAATGAAATCGGCCAGCGACATGAGCGGAGTCTCTTCCTGCCCCCGTTTGCGGACCTGCTGGCGGATATGATGTAAACGGGCCGTCACATCGGAACGGCTCGGATCATCATAAACTTCGATATCATCGCTGTTGACAGAATTCGCAGGCCAGAAACCTATCACGGCGCGTGCGGTCAGTAATTTTTCGTCAATAATTTTCTTCAGCATCTCCTGCGCGCCGGCAAACAGATCACGGGCTGCTTCTCCCACCACTTCATCATTCAGAATTTTGGGGTATTTTCCGACCAGATCCCAACTGATAAAAAACGGCGTCCAGTCGATATATTCAACCAGTGTTTCCAGAGGATAATTGTCAAGAATTTTCGTGCCGGTAAACGTGGGTGCGGGCGGCGTGTAGTTTTTCCAGTCGGCTTGAAAACCCTGAGTCACTGCTTCTTCATAAGGCACAAGAGTGCCTTGCGGTTTTCGATTTGCCACTCTTTCGCGAACGATTACATATTCGTCCTTAATTTTCTGCACATAGTCATCGCGGAGTTCGTCTGACAATAACGCAGCCGCGACGCCGACGGCACGTGACGCATCGGAAACATAAACGACCTGATTCCGAAGATAATGCGGTTCGACCTTAACGGCGGTGTGCGCTTTAGATGTGGTTGCCCCCCCAATCAGCAGCGGCAGATCCATGCCCTGACGTTCCATCTCACAGGCCACTGTTACCATTTCATCCAGCGAAGGAGTAATCAGGCCCGAGAGACCAATGATATCGCACTTCTTTTCACGCGCCGTCTGTAAAATCTTTTCGCAGGGAACCATCACGCCGAGATCAATCACCTCATAGTTATTACACTGTAACACCACCCCGACAATATTTTTGCCAATGTCGTGCACATCGCCTTTGACGGTCGCCATCAGGATGCGACCGTTGGGTTTGCTGGCTTCGGTTTTTTCAGCCTCAATGAACGGCTGCAGGTGAGCTACCGCCTGTTTCATGACGCGTGCCGATTTCACAACCTGAGGCAGAAACATTTTTCCCGCACCGAACAGATCGCCGACCACATTCATGCCGTCCATCAAAGGACCTTCAATCACATCCAGCGGACGGTTCATTTCCAGTCGCGCCAATTCTGCGTCTTCCACGATATACGTCGATATCCCTCGGACCAATGCATGTTCGATACGTTTCTGGACCGGCAATTCGCGCCAGCTCAAGTCTTCCTGTTTGCCGGCAGTGGAAGCACCATCTCCGCGGTAGCGTTCTGCAATTTCCAGCAGTGCTTCCGTTCCCTCTGGAGTCCGGTTCAGAATCACATCTTCCACTTTCTCTTTCAGCTCCGCAGGCAGATCGTCGTAAACGGCCAACTGGCTGGCATTCACAATGCCCATATTCATGCCCGCCTGAATGGCATGATAGAGAAACACCGAATGAATGGCTTCGCGGACGGCATGATTGCCCCGGAAAGAGAAAGACACGTTCGACACCCCGCCGGAAACACTGGCATGAGGCAGGTTCTGCCGGATCCAGGCGGTCGCTTCGATAAAATCGACCGCATAATTATTGTGTTCTTCGATGCCTGTGGCGACCGCGAAAATATTCGGGTCAAAAATAATATCCTGTGGCGCAAAATCCAGGCGATCAACGAGCAGCCGATAAGAGCGTTCGCAGATGTTAATTTTCCGTTCTTTCGTATCCGCCTGCCCTTCCTCGTCAAAAGCCATCACCACAACGGCGGCTCCGTAAAGTTGACACAGGCGTGCTTTCTCCAGAAACTCTGCTTCGCCCTCTTTCAGGCTGATCGAGTTCACAATCGGCTTGCCCTGAATACATTTGAGCCCCTCTTCGATGACATGCCACTTCGACGAATCGACCATCACCGGGACTCGCGCGATATCCGGTTCTGTCGCAACCAGTTTCAGAAACGTCGTGATGGCGGCGACGGCATCGAGCATGCCTTCATCCATATTGACGTCCATCACATCGGCGCCGTTTTGTACCTGCTGCAATGCAACTTCGAGCGCCGTATCGTATTTGTCGTCTTTAATCAATTTTTTGAAGCGGGCAGAACCGGTCACGTTACAACGTTCGCCGACATTCACGAACAGGCTGTCTTTCGTGACATTAAACGGTTCGAGACCGGAAAGACGTAAAGCAGGTTCAATCACCGGCACTTTGCGCGGAGCATGCTTTTCCATCGCCTGCGCAATTGCTTTGATATGAGTGGGGGTTGTCCCGCAGCATCCGCCCAGAATGTTTAGGAAACCGCTTTTCGCGAATTCATCGACAATCTCTGCCATCTCGGCCGCCGACTGATCGTACTCGCCAAACTCATTCGGCAGGCCCGCATTGGGGTGCGCCGACACATAAGTATCGGAGATACGCGACAACTCTTGCACGTACTGCCGTAACTCTTTGGCTCCCAGTGCACAGTTCAGACCGATGGAGAATGGCTTGGCATGCGAGAGTGAATTCCAGAAGGCTTCCGTGGTCTGTCCTGATAAAGTACGGCCGGATGCGTCAGTGATCGTGCCGGAAATCATGATCGGAAGTTCAATGTTTTCCCGATGAAAATAAGTACGCACCGCAAACACAGCCGCCTTGGCGTTTAATGTATCAAAGATCGTCTCAATCAGGAGCAGATCGACGCCCCCCTTCACCAGACCGTCGATCGATTCCAGATAATTTTCAACCAGTTCGTCATAAGTGACATTCCGCGCGCCGGGATCATTCACGTCAGGTGAAATCGAACAGGTGCGGCTCGTGGGGCCCAGAACACCAGCGACCCAGCGTGGTTTGTCCGGTGTGAGCGCCGTCATCTCATCTGCAGCGATACGCGCCAATTGTGCCGAAGCCAGATTGAGTTCGTGAACCAGCGACTCCATTTGATAATCGCTTTGAGACAGGCGGGTTCCATTGAATGTATTCGTTTCGAGAATATCTGCGCCCGCTTCCAGGTATTCACGGTGAATCTTCTGGATGATCTGTGGCTGAGTCAGCGAGAGCAGGTCATTATTGCCGGCAATATCCATATGGTAATCTGCAAAGCGTGTTCCCCGGTAATCCGCCTCTTTGAGCTTATGGTTCTGGATCATGGTCCCCATCGCCCCATCCAGAATCAGAATTCGTTTCTGGACGGCGTTATAGAGAGCTTGAATGCGAGCAGCGCGATCGGACATACTTTAAAACCTGTATTTTTTGAATGATTTCTGCCTGTGTGATGAATCCCGGCACCGTGGTCGTCTGTATCATCAAGGATAGAAAGAATGATCCCGACAACATCAGATATAACAGTGACACCAGACGGGTTCACCGGGGCGCACAGTACCAACAGGCATTCTAGCAAATCATCCGAAAAACGAAACCGCAGGCAAGAGGCTTTATCCGGCTGGCTGATTCAAATCTTTCCGTGGCTGGGCACCAATCATGCCGACCAGTTCTTTCAGATATTCAGGAGTGGTCACATGGGCCAGCTGCTGCTCGACCCAGTCTCGTCGATCATCAATGCGCAGCCGCTTCACTTCCCGTTCATAGCCGGGATGTGTCGTGAACTGATCAAGATAATCCAGGTGACGCCGCAGCAGTTCGATCTCATATTCCTGGCGTGTGACGAGTCGTGCCTGATACCAGTCACTCTGCAGCAGCGATTCCTGCGTGAACAGGGAACGTACCTCGGAATCGTGAATCGAGTGTCCCTGCCATGTCCCGTGAGCCATGATCGAGAGAATTGCCTGTAAAGGGGGGCAGGCTTCTTCGTAGGAGCCATCTTCGAAGTATTGTAAAGCGACGCGCTGCTGCGCTTCGGCGATATACTGAATTCCGTCGACAAAAGAATCGAGATCCTGCTTTTCCGGCTTGAGAATCGTCTCATCAAATACAGAGGCCGGGTTGTCAAAGACGCGGCCAAAGAAGCGGTTGAGAAATTTGCTGGTAATACGATAACCCAACCGGCTGGCGGGAATCGATTGGCCCTGATGTTCGAAGTCGGAAATGGGTTCCAGCAGGCCATTTTTAATCAGAAATTCCGGCTTTCGTTCTTCCGGCGACATACGACACCAGATTTCCGGAATCAACAGGCTCACATCATGATCCACGCGCACATTCGGGCCGATATGACCGGCGGCCGTCGAAAAGCCGGCGTAGCCGGTGAGGATAAACCCGACCAGTGCACTATTAAGATCGGCAGCGGGGCGCAGCGCGTTAAAAGGGCCTTTGGTTAAAGCGCCTTCACTCCCTGCTCCAGTTGTAGAAGGGCTCTTGCCTGTCAGCGAACAGATGAAGTCCATAAACAGCTCAGGCAGTTCCTGATAATGGATGGGAGAGTACACGGCAAGACTGCGAATACCTTTCTCACGATCAGGCGGGTTGTTACGTCGCCCCAGCATGACGGCATTCACAGGATTATAGACGGCTTGATCAGCCGGGACCGCGCGAAACAGCCGTGTGGCCATCTTGGCAACATACGCATTCAACGGTTTCATCAGATCGGGACGAATTTGTAGATAACGTGGGTTTTTCGTCGGTTTGCCGTCAATTTGTCGCGGATTTGCTGAGCAGACGACGTAACTGCTGTTGGACTCTTCCGCAGCATGTAACATGTTCTGCATCGGCGCACTGAAAGCATCGAAATCGACCACGTATTTACTCATATCACGCACTTGCTGAATGGACAGTGGCTCGAAATTCGAGATAAAATTACCGGGGCGAGAAAGGTCGGACTCCGTCTGTTTATCCAGGCCTCTCACAATCGCATCATCGGGACGCTGAAACAGACGATACTCACTGTTGATCACAAACTTGCAGCTGAGGCCACTCTCGCCTTCCGCCAGATGATTTAAAGCACGCGACGGCACGACAACCGATGCGCTAATATCATCTTCGGTCTGAATTTTCATGGAAGCGATGAAGTCCTGCCGAACCTTAAATGTTCGCCAGCCTAACAGGGAGAACAAACCGACGCGTAAATACGTACCGACCAGTTTTCGCTCGCGGTATTTTAATTCATGACCGTGTGTGCCGTTGACAATATCGACACCAAAATGATCGGCCCAGTTCTCACCCCAACTCGTCCAATAGATACGTTTGATAATATATACCAGCGCGCGGATATGGTCGGGAATCGCATTCAGCCAGTCGTTGAATTCCTGAGTGTAAGTAGCCGAGGGGGTCAGTAACTTGATGACACTGCCTAAGGAACGATTCTGATCGAGCACACGTCGGCTCGTACGAAGACTGGGATGCCCTTCCGGCAACGGTTCCAGCCAGCGATCGGAATAATCGCGTTCAATGATTTCGCGCACATAAGCCATATCTTTTTCGTAATTCGAAACAAACACCGGTCCGTATAGCATGTAATCCAGTAGCGATTTACTGATTTCACTTTTGCCGCCGCCGGAAACGGTACAGGGTTTATGACAGAATACGCCTTCGCCTGAGGTGCCGATAATTCTCCAGGAGGGGGCTGCCGGATGTTTTTCCATCCGCAGTTGATAACCAGAGGGGGCCATATAAACATTGCCCGGCAGTAACGGAATCGACTGCTGCTTCCCTGCCCTGCTCCAGCGAATACATTGTTCGGGGAGGCTGGCGTAGGCGTCTTCCGGAATGTAGATCAACTCGGGGTAATTCTGATCGATTCCATAACCGGCTTCCTGCCCTTGAATCTGGTCACCATAATCACGCATGACGTCATCAAAGGTGCGACCGTTATAGCGGACACTGTTGACCTGAAAGCCTTCGCCCAGATTATAACTCGGAAAAGCGACAGCGCCGCCAGCGTGTTCTTCTTCCGCATTACCGTACAGGTTGGCAGAATAACTGATCTGTGTTTTGACTTCCTTTTTACAGTAGCCGAAATAGTTATCGGCGATGAGTGTTACGATGATCCCTTCATCCGTGCGGCAGGTCATTTTGAAAGCCAGCCCGTCGTTGTAAAGTTCGTCTTCCGACTTCCAGCACATGCTGTCGTGCCGTTGCCGTTCTGTCGCGTCGTCCCAATGGGGCAATCCCAGCTCGTGTTTTGTCAGAGTCGTCAGGTGCGGTGCCAGAATGACCGCGCCGGTGTGCCCCGTCCAGTGCATCACATCCAGGCCGGCATCGTTTTCCGGCACAAACGGATCGCCGGCATTTCCAAAAATGGACTCCACAAAATCCAGATTGCTCACCAGCGTTCCCGGCGCGAAAAATCGAACTTCCATCCGTTTTTCGGGAGTGACGCCTTTGACTTCCGGACAGACAATGGGACGTAACATTAACGAAGCCCAGCCCGACGCCGGCTCTGCCTGTTTTGAGGTAAAAGGAAACAGCGTGCTTTCCTCAGGAGGATTCATCGCATGCTGAAACATTTTCACGAATGTCCCACGCGGCACCGCGCGCTTGTCTCCTGCAATCGGCAAGCCTCCTTCCGTGACATGAAACGTTCCCACTGTCGTACGGCGATCGTGTTTGGGATTATGCAGTACCCCGTTTTTCACGCGATAAGATTGAACCAGCTCACTGGTAAATTCATCATCGGCGATCGGCAGGGAGAGTTCTCTTGCCAGTCCGAATCGATCCAGCACGAGCGTTCGGCCCGGTAATTTCAGATCAGCCGATCCTGTCACATCACTGAAATGTGATTGCAAAAAACTCTCAAGGCGTCGATCAGCGGGGCAACGATGATTCGCCAGCAACCGATTTTTCTGGCGGTGATTGTCCAGCAGGCCTTTCGCAATATCTGCAAAAGTCCGGTCCGCGTCTGTCAACGCCGCCGGATAACCGTTGGCCATTAACTGCAGATTCAGATAACGCAATATTTCATCGCGATCTTCATCACAGGTTGCGTTACCATTTTCATCGAGTCCCAGTGCCTGGCGATATTGCTCATTTGATCTGTCGGAACTGTCTTTCAGTGACCTGGAAGGCGAAATTCGAGGTACTTCTTTATTAAACATCATTACGTATTTTCTGATAAAGTGCAGATCAGAACATCAGGCAGGATCAGATATGATCTGATCGAGTCTCGAGCGCACTGAGAGCGGGTTATCTGGCTGAAGTCCTGGCGCGTGAAAAATGGTCCGGTTTAAGCTGCAGTATATTCGAAATAACGGTAACGTCAACGGTTCACATTTGCTGTTCCCGATCCCAGTGCTGTCGAAACAATGGCAACTGACGCCAGCCAGCCCCCTGCCGGTTTGCCATCTTAGGCTCTCCCCCAACAGGGAAATCCCTCCCGTAATGCCCAGCGGACCATACTTCAAAAAGTGGCGCCGTGACAGATCTGCAGGGAATACACACAGACTTATAAATGTCTACCCATGTGTTGCGAAGAAGCCATCAGGCAAGGTGGCTTTCTCAACTCTCCCAGCTCGCGATGAACGCAAACGGTTGCAGATTTTTGTTCTCTCTTTCAAAAGAAGGTATCACCACTAAGACCATTTTACATATCGGATTACACTTTTGTGAACATGATATTCCTTTAATTTGCAGAGGTTTCACTCATCATGAGTTTTCATTTCGTGTGAGGGACCATAGAATTTTCAACAGCTAAAAATAACCTAAGCAGCTCAGATTAAATCTCAGGATTAGATTTAATGACTCATGAAGCGTATGTGGAACGACTTGTCAACTTACTGGACCCTGAAGCGAACATTCTCTTCAATACAACATTTGAAGAAGCGACCGAACGAGTAGGTAGCGGTTCGCCAGAGCGTGTCCGGGAAATTGAGGGACAGTTTGCCCTTGTTCATAAAGCAGGCACTTGCATTCGAATGGCCCGATCCATCGGCAGGCCGATGCGTTTTTTTCTGGCCAAACGCACTGAAGGTCCCTGTCTGGTGATTGCGGAACGAATCGATGAAATATACGAGTTCCTCAAAAGTGAAGGACTCGACGGGCAATTCCATCCCTCTTATACAAGAATGGTTCCCGCGCACTACATTCTTGAACTGCAATTAATTGGCTGCCCCGATCCCACTCCAAAGACAACGCGATTCTTTACCCCCGAACGAAATCGTCTCTCACGTCAGCTAGATGAGATCGGCGAACAGTACATCGGCGCGGTGTCCCTGGAAATTAACAAGTGGCTGGACACCGTTCCTCCGCGGGAACCAATTGGTGTGCTTTTTTCCGGAGGCATTGACAGTGGGGCTCTGTTCCTGCTGGTATACCACGCACTGATCACGCGTAATGAATCGCCTTCCCGCCTCAAAGCGTTTTCGCTTTCGATTGACGGCGAAGGCAGCGATTGTCAGCAGGCTTACCAGTTTTTAGAACAGTTGAATCTCAGTTTCTTCCTGGAGACGCTGGAAGTTCCGCAAAGCAGTCTGGATTATGCAGAAACCATCAAAATCCTGGAGGACTATAAACAGCTGGACGTTCAGGCAGCGACGATGACGTATGCCTTATGCAAAAAAATTCGCCAGCTCTACCCGCGCTGGAAAATTTTGATTGACGGCGATGGCGGGGACGAAAACCTGAAGGACTATCCCATTGAATCCAATCCTGAGCTGACAATTCGCAGTGTGCTCAATAATCTGATGCTGTATCAGGAAGGCTGGGGAGTGGAAGCGGTCAAGCATTCACTCACCTATTCTGGCGGCCAAAGCCGCGGGCACGTAAGAACCTATGCACCAGCCCGCAGTCTGGGTTTCCAGGGATTCAGCCCCTATGCCTTACCGAACGTCATCAATGTGGCAGAAGGCATCCCCTATATCGAACTGACAGACTGGAATCCCAAAAAACTTTATGCCCTGAAAGGGGATATCGTCTGCAGGGGGATCAAACAGATCACGGGACTTTCCATGCCCGTTTATCCGAAACGCCGGTTCCAGGAAGGGACACTCAATCAAGAATCCTTCAATTCCGTTTTCTCTGACTCCGAGCGCGTGTATCGACAGACACTGTTAGCGCTTTACGAATAAGAAAAACATTTGCCACTCTCTGATCTCGCATTTTGTCAGATTCAAACTGGCGGACTCCATGCATTCTCGGATTTCTTTATTTACGGACCAGCAAATTCTGGCAGCACGGCCCTCCCGAAACCGGGTGTCGCCTCAAATACCTTATGCTTTTTTAAATGAAACGGAATGCGCTGCGGACGGAGTTCTCACCGAGATCTCCACGATCTTTCTGACCAATCGCGAATGTCCCTTTCGTTGCCTGATGTGTGATCTCTGGAAAAACACAACGGATTACACACTAGAGCCCGGCATGATCCCAGAGCAAATTGAGTTTGCCCTGGCGAAACTCCCGCCCGCCAGACAAATCAAATTGTACAACAGCGGTAATTTTTTCGATCCGCAAGCGATTCCCCGCAAAGATTATACTCAGATCGCCGCGTTAGCAGAGCCCTTTGAGCGTGTCATTGTCGAGAACCACCCCCTGCTCTGTAATCAATCCTGTCTGGACTTTCAACAATTGATCCCCGGGCAACTCGAGGTGGCATTAGGGCTGGAAACCATTCACCAGAAGATTTTGCAGGCACTGAATAAAAAGATGACGCTGGACGATTTTTCCAGAGCGGTCACATTTCTGTTAAGTCACTCGATTCCGGTCAGAGCGTTTATTTTGCTGAAGCCACCATTCATGGAAGAACAGGCAGGCATAGAGTGGGCCATTCGTTCGGTGGAATATGCTTTTTCGCTGGGCATCGAATGCTGTTCGATTATCCCGACACGTTCCGGAAATGGCATGCTCGAACAACTGGAACAGGCGGGCCAGTTTTCTCCGCCGCAACTCGCTTCAGTCGAAACCACACTGGAAGCGTGCCTGAATCTGAAACAAGGCAGAGTGTTCATGGATCTCTGGGATCTGGAACAGCATTATCAGCACGAGCCGCATTGGAACGACAGACTGGAACGTCTAAAACAGATGAATCTATTGCAGAAGATTCCGCACGCGGAATAACAGCATGCTGCTCTCAAACCGTTTCGTGCAACATCTCTAAAAATTCGCTTTCCGACAACACAGGCACATTCAGTTCCTCTGCTTTGGTCAATTTACTGCCTGCTTTTTCTCCCGCCAGCAGATAATCGGTTTTCGTGGAAACGCTTCCCGCAGCTTTACCGCCATGCTTTTGAATCAGCTCTTTGGCTTCGTCTCGTGTCAGACTGGGCAGGGTCCCGGTTACCACAAGTGTTTTTCCATCGAGAATTCCCGGTGTTTTTTCTGTTTTTGGGACAGGGCTTCCCATATTAAGCCCCAGCGACTGCAATTCCTCAATGAGTTTGACGCCAAAATCGGAATGAAAAAAAGTATGCACCGATTCTGCAATCACGGGGCCAATTTCATCAACGTCAGCCAGGTCATCCACACTCTGCCGGGCGATCTCCTGAATGGTCCCAAACTCTTTTTCAAGAATCCGTGCATTGCTGGTACCCACGTGCCGGATATTCAAACCGGTTAACAACCGCCACACAGGCTGCTGTTTAGAACGTTCGATTCCATCCAGCAGATTCTCGATCGACTTTTCACCCTGACGCTCCAGCGTAACGAGTTTACCATAATGCTCCTGTAGCCGATAAACGTCTGCCAGTCCTTTAATGAAACCCTGATCGAGCAACTGCTCTATCATCTTAATTCCCATGCCTTCAATATCCATTGCCTGACGCGAGGCATAAAAACGCAGCGTTTCACGGACCGACGCGGGACAATTCGGATTAGGACAGCGTATATAAACTCCTCCCTCATCCTTAACCAGTGTTGCCTTGCATTCGGGACAATGATTCGGAAATTCCAGTTCCTGCTGCGTATCATCACGAAGGTGTTCTTCAACCCGGATCACATGCGGAATAATTTTGCCGGCTTTTTCCACCACAACCCAGTCGCCGATCTGGATGCCCAGTCGTTCCATCTCATCGCGGTTATGCAAACTGGCACGGGCAACCGAAGTCCCGGCAATTTGAACCGGTTCCAGATTGGCCACGGGAGTCACGGTTCCTGTTTTCCCCACCTGAAAGTCGATCGATTTCACTTTGGTTACCGCTTCGTAGCGTTCCCATTTATAAGCCACCACCCAGCGCGGACTCTTCGAGGTATTTCCCAGCAGCTCCCGCTGATCGAACCGGTTGACTTTCAGTACAATCCCGTCCACTTCAAAGTCGAGTGTGTGCAGGTCATCCATCATGGTCTGCACGTGTTGTAACGCCGATTCCAGATTCGGAAACGCCTCTACATTCGGTGTCGCAGGAATTCCCATTTCCTGAACCGCAGCCAGAAAATTCACATGCGTTTGATAATCGACGCCAGCGACAGCCCCCATTCCGTGTGCAAAAAACCGAATCTTACGTGTTGCGCACAGTTTGGGATCAAGCAGTTTCAAGCCCCCTGCCGTCGTATTTCGGGGATTGGCAAACGGCTCTTTTTCCTGCCGCTGCATTTCCACATTCAAAATCTGAAAATCAGAATTGCTGATAAACGCCTCGCCTCTGATTTCCAGTAATTCCGGCGGATCGTCTGTCTGCAGGCGTAACGGGACACCGCCGACGGTACGCACATTATGCGTAATATCATCCCCCTGCTGACCGTCACCACGCGTGAGCCCCTGAACCAACTGCCCGTGCTCATAAATCAGCGATACGGCCACGCCATCAATTTTGTATTCGGCGGTGATCTCAATCTGCTCTTCGCCCAGCAGTTTGCAGATGCGGGTCTCAAATTCTCTGAGCCCTTCCTCTTCAAAGATATTATCAATCGACAGCATCGGCAGACGATGCGCCACGGTTTGAAATCCCTCAATCGGTGCGCCCCCGACTTTTTTCGTCGGACTGTCCGGGGAATCATATTCCGGATGTTCGGTTTCCAGCTGCTCCAGCCGTTTCATCAACCGGTCAAACTCACGATCCGAAATTTCCGGTTTCGCCTGGAGGTAATAGAGCCGGTTATGGTGCTCGATTTTCTGACGGAGGTCTGCGATTTCTTCTGGAATTGACATCTGCTGAATCCGAATGGAAATAGGGAAAGAGAAAACCGGTTCAGGAAGTCGCTTCGCCGAGGATTTTCTCCTGCTGGGTCAACTTCAGATCGGCTTCCACCATCAGCTGTGCCAGTTCTTCAAACGTCACTTTGGGTTCCCATTTCAGTTTCTGGCGTGCTTTTGTTGGATCGGCACAGAGCAATTCTACTTCCGCAGGACGATAATACTGGGGATCGATCTCAACATACTTTTTCCAGTCCAGTTCGACAGCCTTAAAAGCGGCTTCCAGAAATTCGCGGACGGAATGTGTTTCTCCCGTGCCAATGACAAAATCATCCGGCTTGTCCTGCTGCAGGATCAGCCACATCGCCTCGACGTAATCGCCGGCAAAACCCCAGTCTCTTTTGGCATCGATATTTCCGAGAAACAGTTTGTCCTGCATGCCCAGCTTAATTCGTGCCACCGCTTTAGTGATTTTTCGGGTGACAAACGCTTCACCGCGGCGCGGCGATTCATGATTAAACAGAATTCCGTTACAGGCATACATGCCGTAGGATTCCCGGTAATTGATTGTCTGCCAGTACGAAAAGACTTTGGCACACGCATACGGGCTGCGCGGGTGAAAAGGTGTGGTCTCGCTCTGCGGTGTTTCAACAACCTTACCAAACATTTCGCTGGAGGACGCCTGGTAAAAGCGAATTTTTTTGCGACTTTGTTCCTCATAATTCCGCAAAGCTTCCAGCAGACGGAGTGTGCCCACGCCGGTGACTTCCGCGGTATAAACGGGAATATCAAACGAAAGCCGCACATGGCTCTGGGCCGCCAGATGATAGATTTCATCAGGCTGCACTTTCGTCAGGATCTGATTCAGATTGGAGCCTTCCGCAAAATCGCAATAATAACAATTCTGTGGAGGCTCTCCGATCCCCGGCTTACTGCAGGAGGTAATTCCATGAACGTCATAATTTTTACTCTCCAGAAATCTGGAAAGATAATATCCGTCCTGACCATTAATACCGGTGATTAAAGCGACTCGATTCACTGCTCACAATCCTCATTAAAACTCTATTATGCTACTGGTCATTTCCGCATGATTCTCTGTCGATTTATACAGTTTAAGCGTTTTCTGCTGAATCTCAATCGTCTGTGGTATTTCCACTTCACATCGTCTGAAACTGGTGGTTTCACTTTGCTTCAGTGCTCTGAGCCGTACGATGGCCTTTGATATAATACTTCAGGATTTCCCAGCGCCGAATCACACCCAGCATCCGATGCGGCTGCTCGCGCGAAACGACGGGCAGGCAATCATAAGAACCTTCCCGAAATTTGCCCCAGACGCGTGCTAATGAATCGTCGGGGTAAACGACCGTTTCAAGGCTGGTCGCCAGATCCGCCGCCCTGACCAGAGAACCGATTTTGGGATCGAACAGGGTGTTGCTCAGATCCTGATAACGAATGACCCCTACCACTTCTTCATTGGGGCCCAGCACCGGGAATGTATTGTCGTGACTATGCTCAATGAAGGCGATCACTTCATTAAAAGTTGCAGTTTGCGAAATCCCTTTGATATTTTTGCGATAAAGCTGCTCTACCAGAATCTGGTCGGGGGCTTGCTCCATTTCAGCCAGCAGACCAAACGAGACCAGAAATCTTCGAATCAGCGCCTGAAATTCGCTGATCGGATCGCCGGCAGTATGGTGGATTGCGTTAATCAGCGGGACTTCACCCGCCCGCAGTACGGACTGGCGAATCATGATGGGACCCACAATTTCAAAAAACACCACCGAACCCAGAATGATCGTCTGCAGATGTCTTCCCAGTTCGGGATCGCGGGCGACGGCAATCGCCGACAGGGCAATGGCTGCTCCGGCCTGGGCAAACAGCGTGGTTCCCAGCCACAGCGAAACTTCCGGTTCTTCACCACGCATGCGTGCAGGAATCAGGACACCAAAATATTTACCCAGCAAACGCAGAACGATATAACTCCCACCAATCAAGCCGGCATCCATAAACTGCTTCGGCTCCAGTTCCGCGCCATGTATGATGAAAAAGAGAACGCACAGAAACCCGGTGAGCGGGTTCAATTCCGCTTCCACCTTTGGCACTTCTTCCTCTGTCAGTGAATTGGCTACCGTAAAACCCATCGCAAGAAAGGTCAGCATGTAAGGCAGTTCCATGGTGCGACATAATCCCAACGCGAGTGAGATCAATCCGACGAACATGATAATCCGGCGGCTGCCCTTGATGATGGAGCTGCCATAACTGATCATCAACCCACCAAAAATGCCGATAAATATGGAACCAAAGATGTCCATCCCCAGATGCCCGAGTTGCGGGAAAACGGAAGCAATCTGAGTGTCGCCTTTAAAAAGATAAACGGCGACAAAAATGACCTCGAAGGCAATGATCGACGCTAAATTATTCAACGCAACCAGGATGCCCGTGTACTCGGAAATCGGGCCTTCTGATTGCATTTCTTTGAGAACCAGAATTGTGGTCGCCGGTGCTGTGGCAATGGCCATCGCCCCCAGCAGAATGGCTGCACTGCCGGATTCACCAACCAGGAGTAACCCTACAAAAACAGCAAAAAAAGTGGCGAGAATTTCACTCACCGACAACGGAAGCACGCGGCGAAACAGACGCCTGAGGCGTGATAATGTGAAGTGATTTCCGAGACCGAACAGCACCAGCGCCATCGCCAGATCGGTCAGCGGGTTCAACTCTTCAATATGCTGGTGCGGGACCACATCAAAGATCGCCGGCCCCAGACAGACTCCGATTAATAGATAGGCCGTCACCTTAGGCAGACGGAATAACTCTGCCAAAATGCCTGACAACAGTCCTGCTGCCAGAAACATTCCCAGTGTAAAAATGATATTCCATGAGTCCATTAGAACGTCCTGTTCCGAATCAAGTAAGTACAAATACGGAGCGATTATAGCAAATGTTTTTTGTCGGTCGATCCTCACGACACAAGTGAGATCGTAAAAAAAACATACGAAACCTCTATGAGGAAGTCGTTTCGAACTTTCTACCTTCGCTGGTCTGACTTACATTTTGACTCTCAAAACGGCGTTCCTGAACTGAAACAATTAGTCGAGGTTCATCGTGACCGTTTTTAATTCCGTATAGCTGGCAAGTCCCGCCGCTCCCAGCTCACGACCAATTCCACTCTGCTTGAAGCCACCGAAGGGAGCAGCAGCGTCAAATACATCATAACAGTTGATCCAGACGGTGCCTGCTTTGAGGCTGTTGGCCATGCGGTGTGCTTTTTTCACATCGCGGGTCCAGACAGCGGCGGCAAGACCAAAGTGGGTATTGTTGGCCCGGGTAATCACTTCATCAATATTTTTGAACGGCAGGATACTCAAGACGGGCCCGAATATTTCGTCGGTCGCAATGGACATTTCATCGGTCACATGATCGAAGATCGTTGGTTCCACAAAATATCCCTTGTCACCAAACCGCAAGCCTCCCGTCACACACTGGGCGCCTGCCTCATTGCCTTTCTGGATGTAACTTAATATTTTTTCCATCTGAGCCCGATCGACTTGCGGACCCTGAGTCGTTTCCGGATTTAACGGGTCGCCCAACTTGCGCGAGGCTGCCCGTTCAACGATCTTCGCGACAAATTCCTCATGCACGGCTTCCTCTACAAACAGTCGGCTTCCGGCACAGCAGCATTGCCCCTGATTGAAGAACAGGCCGAATTCCGCACCAGCAACCGCAGCATCCAGGTCGCTGTCGGCAAAAACCACATTCGGACTTTTACCTCCCAGTTCGAATGTGAGTCGTTTCAACGTCGCTGCAGCATCAGCCATGATGATTTTTGCTGTCGCATCTTCCCCCGTGAATGCAATTTTATCCACGTCCGGATGCTTCACCAGTGCCGCCCCTGCTGTCGGCCCGTAGCCGGGCACCACATTGATCACCCCCGGAGGGATTCCGGCTTCCATCGCCAGTTCTGCCATTCTCAAACAGGAGAGCGGCGTCTGTTCCGCCGGTTTCATGACGATTGTACAACCGGCGGCTAAGGCGGGTGCCCATTTCCAGGCCGTCATCAACAGGGGGAAATTCCAGGGAATGATCTGCCCTGCCACCCCTAACGGTTCACGGCGGGTATAGCAAAAATGATTTCCCCGAATCGGAATGGTGGCCCCTTCAATCTTGTCAGACCAGCCGGCGTAATACCGCAGACAGTCAATTACCAGAGGTAAATCGGCGGCGCGGCTGTCACGGATCGGTTTCCCATTATCCAGTGATTCGAGGGCTGCCAGTTCCTCGATATTACTTTCCACCAGATCCGCCAGACGATTCATTAATCGCCCCCGATCCCGCGCATCCATTCTCGACCAAGGTCCTGACTCAAATGCTTTTCGCGCTGCCTTTACTGCCAGTTCAATATCAGCGGCGTCACCTTCGGCGACATCGGCAATGACCTCTTCCGTAGCGGGATTCACTGTCGCAAACGTTTTTCCACTGACGGCATCGCGCCACTCTCCATCAATCAGGAGTTGGGTCTGCCGGATACGTGGAGTGGCTGCTACGGAATCAAGAACGTCTGTCGCCATGACTGAATCTCCTGAGAAAAGTTGAGCGTAAATATTTTCACAGAACGAAATGTCGTCCTGAGAAAGGCAAGTCTTTCCGCCTTCCCGAACTATCATTCTGATCGGTTTCGTTTACGTTCTCAAGAGGGATGCCAAAAAGCGCACGAAAAAGTGCAAAGAAGGGAGAGAAGTCTGGTGAGAGTCTCTTTAGATGGCTCGAAGAATCGCTGCAGCACTTTGTCCGAACGAAGTTCGACTGACTGTCATTGCAGTTGGAATCGTCATCGGACGGACTTCTCCGTGGATGATATCGAGATTGCACAACGGATCAGGCGTTTCGTAATTCAACGTGGCCGGTGTGGCACGGTGGCGGAGTGAAAGAATACTGGCAGCCAGTTCAACAGCTCCGGAACCAGCATCAAAATGACCGAAGTAACTTTTCAGTGCCGTGATTGGAATTTTCGCGGCATCATCTCCAAACAGACGATGATAGGCTCTCGCTTCAACCTGATCATCAATTTTAGTGCTCTTGCCATGTGCGTTGATATGGCCGAGCTGGCCGGGCTGTAAATTTGCCTGACGCATCGCCGCTTCAATGGCGCGAACCAGACCGGTGTCATTTTGCTGATTGTTGTCAGGCACAGAACGCCCATCACAACCGGCGCCTAATCCAATCACTTCTGCATAAATTTCTGCACCGCGGCGAACAGCGTGATCATAATTTTCCACCACGAACGCAGCAGCCCCTTCTCCCAGAATTGTACCATTTCGATTGCGGTCAAACGGCATGCAGGCGCGTTTGGGGTCTTCATCCCGTGATAACAGATCCATCAGGTTCTTACGCGAAAGGTCGACAGGATTGATGTTTGACGTACAGGCTCCCACAATCATGCAATCGACGGCACCACGTTTAATCCAGCGCATCGCCTCGGACAAGGCCAGCAGTGCGGATGAATCCTGGCTGGTGATCGTATTATTGGGGCCTTGTGCATTGTGTTCGATTGAAATATGACAGGCGGGCATGTTGGGAAGCTGTCTGAGCATCCACAGGGGAGTAATCTGCCCCATGAAGTCTTCACCCCAGCGCGTGAGCTCAAAAGTGTCATCAGCACAGAGCTTGACCGCTTCGACGAGTTCATCAGGGGTAGTCGGAATCTGGCCGGCCCCAAAAGAAACTCCCAGTCGTTCCGGGTCAACAACCCCTTTTGTGATGCCCGCGTCGCGGACGGCGTCTGAGGCAGCAGAAACACCCAGCTGGATGTCTCGCGACATGACCTTCAGGAATTTTTTATTGTACAGGTGTATTTCAGGTTTGAAGTCTTTGACTTCGGCTGCCAGTTTCGATGGCAGATTTTCGGTTGGGATCGTTTCGAGACGCCCAATACCTGATTTCCCTGAACACATGTTCTTCCAGAATGCATCGATGCCGATGCCGATGGGAGAAACGACCCCAATACCGGAAATTACAACGCGTGTATTATTTGACCCAGCCATCTTAGCCTGACCTTCAATCTCCTGCAGCAAAAAAACAATGTAAGTCCGTTAACATCACTGTTTAAAACTGTAGTCGTAAGATTGTTGAAATTCTCAGCTTAACACTAATTAGTGCTCAGTACTCTAAGAATTACTACTTCAGTGTCTTTGAGTTCCATCTCCTAGTAGTATATCGGAAAAAGACAACCATTAATCTGAGAGTGTTCTCAAACCCAAAGCAGAAATCCCTTAAACTCAGAAAATAAAACAGGTTATAACGCTAGAACAGTGTTACTTCTCATGCTGCTGCACAGGCAAAGCATTGTTTTCAAATGAGTCTATTGGACTTAAGGCAGGTGCTTTTTAAGCAAGGGTGTGTCTGAGAGCATAACTCCCGAATGATTCAGGTTGGAAATCCTTTTCACTGGTTCGAGTGTAATCTGTCTGGGCCAACTAATATAATTGAGGTCCCCTTCAACCATATCTTGTACCCGGAAGATACCAATCGACTAGTATTACACACTTTCCCAGTCACTTTGTCAAGCGAATTCCCGGAAAAGCCAAACTCTGCGGTCTATTCTGTTTTATTGTAAGCAATTCGCAGGTCACCGTAATCGGACGATCAACCACAGAATTCCGCAGAAATTTACTCATCGATGATTTCAAAAATGGCTTCAATCTCGACAGCCACACCTGTTGGCAGAGAGGCGAAACCAAGGGCACTGCGTGCATGATAACCATCGCCGGTCTTGCCGAACAAATCGTGAAACAGGTCGGAGGCCCCGTTAATCACCAGGTGCTGATCTGTAAAATCTGGGGTTGAATTCACACAACCCAGCAATTTGATGACTTTCAAACCATTTAATGAACCATGTTCGTCGCGGACTGAGCGTAAAATTTTGATGGCACAATCGCGGGCAGCGGCAGTCCCTGCTTCCAGGCTGACATTCTCTCCCAGTCGTCCCTTCTGATCACTGACGTGGCCCGAGGTGATTAACAGATTACCGCTTTTGATACACAGCTTAAGATAACCGGGTTCAATCGGTTCAAAAACAAGACCCAGTTCCGCAGCTTTTTGTTCGGCAGACATAACTTCAATTCCTTCAATACGAGAGTGCGTCCCCATTTCAGCATGGTGCTCCCATGCGATAATTGTCGATCCGAATGGGCTTGGAGACGCTATCATAAACCTGGATACAGGCGAACGTTTCAGAGACGAATCATCGCTAATGTAGAGGGATCGTCAGTGATTTACAATCCAGCCAGTTTAAGTAAAAAACTGAAACTCACCGGAGGGCGCAAATGCATTCTGAAAATGCTGGATTTCCGGATTTGAATGTTTCGCAGACCAGACGATGGAAACAACATCAAATCGGGCGGGGCTGTGGAGCAGCTGGTGATTTTTGAGAAAGGAACTGGCCAGCCGCGTGAGCTGACTTTGTTTTTGTGGTGTGACGGCTTCAAAGGGTAACCCTTTGAAATCACTTTGCCGCGTTTTGACCTCAACGAAAACAACCGTCTCACGGTCCAGGGCAATGATATCAATCTCCCCCAGGTCCGTGCGGTACTGTTTCGCTAAAATCGAATAGCCCTGCTGCTTAAGAAACTTAATCGCAGCACGTTCGCCTTTATCACCCAGGAGTTTTCCAAACCATTTACCAGCCATAAGCGCTTACTTGTAAACGGACGCTGAGACAAAGGAATCACTGGATACCATACACCATAACCTGATACAGAAGCGCTGAAATGAATTCAGCGCTTCTGAAATGTATCCAATGCAGATCGACTCTTCGACTTACTTTGCTTTTACTTTAGCACGTCGTTCAGTCAGACGTGTTGCTTTACCAACCCGATCACGGAGGTAATACAGCTTGGCGCGACGGACCCGGCCATGTCGTAAGACTTCCAGCTTGGCAATTTTCGGTGAGTTCACGGGGAAAATCCGTTCCACCCCTTCACCGGCAACGATACGGCGGACCGTGAAATTTTCACGTGATCCATCACCACGAGTGGCAATGATAATCCCGCTGAAAATCTGAATGCGTTCTTTGTCACCTTCTTGAATTCGGGTGTGCACATCGACGGTGTCACCGATTTCAAATTTCAGCGGCTCTTCGCGAAGGCTGGACGCTTCTACCTTTTTCATTAATTCCTGCATGACTCAAAATCCTCTTGGTCCGTTTTGAAGTTATCTGACAAGATAGCTCAAACCAGACTGTTTCCATTAGGTTTAGTTCAAATTGAATTTGATTCCGACTCAGTCAACAAATCACTACGCCGCTCACGAGTTCGAATGAGGCTCTGCTCGTGCCGCCAACGTGCGATCTCCTGATGATTTCCGCTTAACAACACTTCCGGAACTTCCATTCCACGAAAGTTTTGAGGCCGCGTGTATTGAGGATATTCCAGCAGTCCCGATTCAGAAAATGAATCATACTTGGCACTGCTCTCATCGCCTAATACTCCGGGAATCAACCGGATTACAGTCTCGATAATCAACATGGCCGGCACTTCCCCTCCATTGGTGATGAAGTCGCCTGCCGATATTTCCATTGGATTCAGTCCAATGCGGATTCGTTCGTCGAACCCTTCGTATCTTCCACACAGTAACGTCAGTTGCGATTCTTTCGATAATTCTTGAGCCAGGCTTTGATTCAATGTTCTCCCTTGCGGGGTCAGCATGATCAATTTGCCAGGCGCAGGAAGTACTTCCTGAACGTGTTCAACACATTGAAAAACCGTGTCACAGCCAATCAACATCCCCGGACCGCCTCCATAAGGACGGTCATCTACCGAGGCGTGCCTGTCTGTTGCCCAGTCTCGAAAATTCCAACGTTGAACCTCTACCAACTCATTCTGAATCGCCCGCTTGAGCAGACCCTGCTCAAGATAGCTGTCAAATAGTTCGGGGAACAATGTTAGAATATCAAATCGCATTGTGCTCTCTCAAAGAGCGAACCGCTGTCAAAACGACTCAGAAACTTATTCTGAGGGAGTTTCTTCAGTGGCCGCACCCTCTTCCGAAGTTGCTTCTGCTGATGCTTCTGGTGCTTCCGGCTCGGGAGCGGGAGGTTCCTTGGGAGCCATCAGCGGAGCAGGCGCAGCCGCTGTTCCAAACTTGTTCTTTTTGACTTTTTTGATCAGTGTTGCTACGTTTTCAGAAGGTTTGGCACCGACTGACATCCAGTAATCAACACGTTCCATATTGATTGCGACGCGCTTTGACTTGTCGGCAACGGATGTATCATACGTTCCGATTTCTTCAATTGCTGCGCCGTCACGTTGTTTGCGTGAATCCATTACACAAATACGATAGAAGGGGCGATGCTTACGACCCATTCTTTTCATACGAATACGAACTGCCACTAAATTCTCCTTTTGGAAACTAACTCTTACCTTTGGGAAGATACCATTTGTAATACACTTAAAACAACTTCAGATCACATTAATCCGATTAACGATTTTTCTTTCGTTGCTTATTTTTCGCTTTTCTGTCTTTTTTCTTCTTTTCGCGAAGCTTGAGCGGGTCACCGCCGCGTTTACTGCGCTCTTTCTGTTTATTAAGCCCGCCCATGGGATTCATCATTCCACCGGAAGATAACTCCTGCATGGCTTTCATTTTGTCACGCATGCCCATGCCGGCCATTTTCTGCATGACACCGGCCATATTATTAAAATCTTTGACCAGACGGCTGATTTCCGAAGGATCGGTTCCACTCCCGATGGCAATCCGGCGGCGGCGGCTGTGATCAATCAGATCGGGGGTCTCGCGTTCGGCGGGTGTCATGGAACTGATGATGGCATCAATCCGCTTCATTTCCGAATTGGGGTCCACATCCGGATTCGTATCCAGCAGCCCCCCCATCCCCGGAATCATTTTCATGATTTCCCGCATGGGTCCCATTTTGCGGATGGTTGCCATCTGCTTCTGGAAGTCATTCAGACTGAATTTCCCCTGAGCCATCCGGTTCTGCAGGTCAGCGGCTTCTTCTTCATTGAACTGCTGCTGTGCTTTCTCCACCAGAGAAACCACGTCGCCCATTCCCAGAATACGGCCCGCCATCCGGTCCGGATGAAACGGTTCCAGACGATCCAGGGCTTCACCGACACCGATAAACTTGATCGGAACGCCGGTTACTTCCTTGACGCTCAACGCAGCCCCGCCACGCGTGTCACCATCTAATTTTGTAAGAATGACGCCGTCGAGTTCCAAGGCTTCGTTAAACGCCTTGGCACTGTTTACCGCGTCCTGGCCGGTCATGGCATCACAGGCGAAAATCACCTGGTCCGGCTGGAGCTTGCGTTCAATCTGCTCCAGTTCCCGCATCAACTCTTCGTCGATGTGTAATCGGCCGGCGGTATCGAGAATGACGGTATCGATATTGCCTAGTTTTTTTGCCTGGTTCAGTCCGTTTTGACAGACTTTGACGGCATTGTTTCCTTCAGGAGCCTCTGCATGCACAGGGACATCGACCTGTCCGGCAATGACTTTCAGCTGTTCAATCGCCGCTGGTCGCTGCAGGTCGGCTGCCACCAGCATCGGCTTGCGCCCCTGCTCTTTCAGCAGACGTGCCAGCTTACCACAGGTTGTCGTCTTACCAGATCCCTGCAGACCACACATCATAATGACGGTGATGCCCGTTGGTTTGAAATCAAATCCCGGTTCGACGGGCCCCATCAGGTTGATCAATTCCTGGTGGACAATTCCCACGATCTGCTCATCAGGTCGCAGCGACTTCAGAACTTTTTCACCGATCGCCTGTTCGGTGACCCGCTCGATAAAGCTCGTTGCGATTTCGTAATTAACGTCTGCTTCCAGCAATGCCTGACGGACTTCGCGCAGACCGTCCCGGATATTGCCTTCGGTGAGTTTCCCACCGCGTGCAAGACCGCTGAGCGCACTTTTCAGACTGGACGTTAATCCTTCAAACACTTGTGATACCCGGATCGTTAAAAATTGAAATAACTAAGCTTGAAAACCAACTGTTTTTTACCTGGAACACTGCCTCAAATCAGTTCGGTGATTGCGGAAACTGAGCGCAAAATGCGCTTCTAAACCGAGCATCTACAAGAAGTTAGGACACACGCCCTGCCTGCCCGCTGATGCTGGTGTTCGCAAAGTTATGATGAGACAATAACTTGCAGCAAGCCGTGAAGTTTAAAAGCTGACTGAACAATACACAACGGTTCCAGCACCTCTTTTTAAAATTCTTACCCCTTTTGGTCATCAAAATTCCTACAATGTTATACAAATCACGGTTGAAAACGCAATAATGTCCGTAATTATGGTAATGACAGCCGGTGGATTCTCCTGAATATTCGATTGAACGAAAGTAATTGCCGTTGATTTCTCGATTTGTCAGGTCTGGAAACCTTCTATTCAGGCATTAAATTGTGTATGGTGCTGGAGCACGCTTTGCACCCAAACACCCGCCTGTATGTACACGTGAACCCATTCCGGTTCAACCGTGTCACCTGCAAAACGCTGCCGTCATGATCTGCTCTGGATATTTTAACGTCATCTGTTATTGAAAATTTGAGTTGAAACGAAAAAGAAGATGAGTAATACAAAAAACCTGTTCGACAAAGTCTGGGACTTACACACCGTCAAAACTCTGGAATCCGGCCAGGACCAGTTATTGATTGGTTTACACCTGATTCATGAAGTCACCAGCCCTCAGGCGTTTGAAATGCTGCGTGACCGTGGCCTGACCGTGTTGTTCCCTGAACGCACGATCGCAACCGTGGACCATATTGTTCCCACGCTGAGCCAGGCACGCCCTTTCGCAGACAATCTCGCGGAAGAGATGATGACCGCCATTGAGAAAAACTGCCGTGAGTTTGGAGTCACACTGCTGGATGTCGACGACAGCCGTCAGGGCATCGTGCATGTGGTCGGTCCCGAACAGGGACTGACACAACCGGGCATGACCATTGTTTGCGGAGACAGCCACACCAGTACGCATGGCGCTTTCGGTTCCATCGCGCTGGGCATTGGCACGAGTCAGGTCGCTCATGTTCTGGCAACTCAGACAATGGCACTGGGCCGTCCCAAAGTGCGCCAGATTCTGGTCAATGGCGAACTGGGCCCCGGCGTGACAGCAAAAGACATTACACTGTATGTGATCCGCAAGCTCGGCGTTCAGGGGGGCGTGGGTTATGCCTATGAATACGCAGGCGACGTCTTCGATCGCATGTCGATGGAAGAGCGGATGACGGTCTGCAATATGAGCATCGAAGGGGGTGCCCGCTGCGGTTACATCAACCCCGACCAGACAACGGTTGACTATCTGAAGGGACGCCCCTGCTCGCCTGAAGGAGCCGCATTTGACAAAGCAGCAGAATGGTGGCTCAGCCTGGCTTCCGGTCCCGATGCGAAATTTGATGATATCGTCGAATTCGATGCCGCCGACATTGAGCCCACGGTTACCTGGGGAATCACGCCGGCCCAGTCAGTGGGTATCTCCGAAACCCTGGCTCCGATTTCCAGTTACCCTGAAGACGAACAGACGCTGATCAAAGAAGCGTTTCGATATATGGACCTCAAAGAAAATCAGCCGATCAAGGGGCAGAAAATCGATGTCGCCTTCATCGGTTCCTGTACAAACTCAAGAATCTCCGACCTCAGAGAAGCCGCCAAAGTCGTCGAGGGGCGTCATGTTTCCGAGCATGTCAAAGCGCTGGTCGTGCCCGGTTCACAACTCGTTCGTAAGCAGGCCATGGAAGAAGGACTCGATAAAATCTTCACCGATGCCGGCTTTGAATGGAGAGAGGCCGGCTGCTCGATGTGCCTGGCAATGAACCCCGATAAACTGGTAGGCAACGAGCTGTGTGCTTCTTCCAGTAACCGTAATTTTAAAGGCAGACAAGGCAGTCCGACAGGCCGCACACTGCTGATGAGCCCCACTATGGTGGCGGCGGCGGCCATCAATGGCTGCGTGTCTGACGTTCGCGAAATGTTGAACGCCGTCCCTGTTTAATTTGCACCAGTAACACAACAGCTTCTAAAGCGTTTTTTAAAGACAGACCCATGAATAAGATTGAAAGCATCACTGGCACTTGTATCCCTCTGGTACTGGATGACATCGACACCGACCGGATTATCCCCGCACGTTTTTTACGTTGCGTCACCTTTGAAGGTCTGGGAGAACACGCGTTCGAAGATGATCGCCAGCAGGATCCAGACCATCCGTTTGATAAACCGCAGTATCAGAATGCTTCGATTCTGCTCGGCGGCCGTAATTTCGGCTGTGGCTCTTCGCGGGAGCACGCTCCGCAGTCGCTGATTCGCTGGGGAATCAATGCCATCATCGCCGAGTCGTATGCGGAAATCTTTTTTGGAAACTGTACTTCCCTGGGAGTTCCCGCCGTCTGTGCCAGCCGCGCGACTTTGGAAACGCTCAATCAGACCATCCAGAAAAACCCGGAACAGGAAATCACAGTCGACCTGTTGACCATGAAAATCGTTTGTGGCGATCAACAGTTTGATTGTACTTTACCTGAAAATGCCCGTGCCGCTCTGACGTCAGGAACCTATGACTTTCTGGCCCAGTTATTGAAAAGCACAGACGAAATCAAAGCGCAGGCGGCAGCGGTTCCTTATTTTCAAGCCTTTGCCTGAGCTGCTGAGATCGGCCCTGTCTGCGAACTCCGCAGACCGAGTGGATGTCAGCGGTGATTCGATCATTATGCATCTGACTTGACATTCATGCGTGGTTTTATGTCTGAAAAGAAAGCGAAAAGTAATCGTCGTGAATTTCTGACTGGACGCGTTTTAAAACAAGCCGTCGAGCAGGCCGGGGAAAATCTGGCCGATTATCTGAATCAAGCGACGGAAGACTTTGCCGCACCGACCGGCGGACCCACGATCAGACTGGGCACGCGGGCGATGGCAACCGAATTTGCCGTCGTGATGAATCCCGGCCCCAGTCGACAGGTCATGCTTGCCTCTGATGCACTGGATCAGCTGCATGAGCTGGAACAGCTGATGACGGTTTACCGAAGCACCAGCGAAATGTCGCGTGTGAATGCGGAAGCGGCTGCAGGTCCTGTGGCCCTGGATGCCCGTTTGTTTGAAATTCTCGACCAGGCACGCCAGATCTGTCAGGAAACCGCAGGAGGCTTCGACCCCAGCTCCGGACCTCTCATCGCTTTGTGGCGAGATTGCAGACTACAGGGACGCATTCCTTCGCAACAGGAAATTGAGACTTGTCTCTCACATACGGGCATGGACCAGTTTCAATTTGATCCGGCCGCTAAAACCATTCAATTCCGATCTCCTGAAAACGAATTGAATCTGGGAGGGATCGGCAAAGGTTATGCACTCGACGTGGCCGGACAGTTTTTGACAGAACAGGAGCTGGAAAACTGGCTGTTTTATGGCGGTTTCAGCAGCATTCTCGCCAAAGGGACTCACAATCAACTTCCCGGCTGGCCTGTCGGCATCAAAAATCCGCTGTTTACGAGCCAACGACTGGGGACGATCCTGCTGCACGACAACGCCATGTCAACCAGTGGATCTTCAGTACAGCATTTTCGTCATGAGGGAAAACGCTACGGCCACATTCTGGATCCGCGAACCGGGTGGCCCGTCTCAGAATTACTGTCTGTAACGGTTATTGCCCCGAATGCGGCTCTGGCAGACGCACTTTCAACCGCTTTTTACGTAATCGGGGTCGAAAAAGCCCTGGAGTATTGCGATAATCATAGCGATGTCGGTACGATTTTAATCCCCCCCCCTGCCCAAGGCCGAAAACTCGCCCCGGTGATTCGCGGAATTCCGAATGAGTTTCTGTTCCTGGATCGCGGCCAATTGTTGTGACAATGATTTGTCGTTATAAAGGGAATTAAGAAGAACAGGTTTACTCCCGGTGAAGATTCCAGATCCATTCAATGACCCGGAATCGATTGACCAGACTCCCGGGGACTGCCTGCCAGGAAGCATGTTCTTTTTAAAATGAAATCACAGTATCACGCATCAAGTATTCTCAAGCACGGTTTAGCCCAACCTGAGAATCTCTTGTGATGTGATCAGAGAGTGCCTGCCACAAACTTGGACTTCAAATCTGCAGGACAGAGGAAGTCGCCAGCAAGAACACTCTCGCAGAATAGATAAATCGAAATCATTAAATCCCCTTAAAATAACAAAGGGTTTATCAGTGCAAGATCTAAAGAAAATTTCAGGGATCGCGATCCTGTTCATAGTTGTGTTACGTCTTTGTATCGGCTGGCAATTGCTGTATGAAGGCCTGTGGAAGATCGAGACCTTAAGCACGAACAGACCCTGGACGGCCGCCGGTTATCTGAATAACGCCCAGGGCCCCCTCCGCGATCATTTCCGCAGCATGACCGGTGATCCCGATGATCTGAACTGGCTGGATGCCGACAAAGTGAAAGCGAAATGGCTCGCGTGGGAACAACGTTTCCTGAATCACTATCCGAATTTAACCGATGCTCAGAAATCAAAATTGCATCAGATGGTCAATGGCAGCCCGTCATTTGCAGCGGAACTCAGTGCCCTCCCTCCCGATGTCAAAATCGGAGGCAGCCTGGGAAATGTCGTGAAATATGACGAGAAACGAAAACGATTAATCGTCGATGGCGAGCAACACCTGACGCCTGCCGAAAAACAACGCCTGCAATCAATGGTGCCTGTCAAAAAAGGCCCCAATGGAAAGTTGATCGGCGGCACCAAACTGGATCAGGAATTTTATACCGCCGTTGATCAGGCTTACGCCCGCTCTGCTCGACTCAGTTATATTGAAAAAATGCAGGCGTCGCTGCGAGGAAATCCGGAACTGTCTGGCCAGATCAACGTCAAGCAGGAAGGCACCATCGATGGCAAACGCATCGGTAAGATTGAGCAATACAAAGTGAGCCTGGAACGCTACGAACAAAAACTGGTACAGGCAGATCAGCAGTTTAAGGTGGATCACCTCAATAAACTCTGGGCCGACATTCAGCAGATGAAAGCCAGCCTGGTAAATCCGATTCGTGCCCTGGAAGACGAAATGGAAACAGAAGCCAATGAGCTGCTTACGCCGGAACAATTTGCGGCTGGCCCTATCCCTCACGAAGATACGCAAATTCATCGAGTGAATATGATGACGATTGCCAGTCTGACCATACTGGGAATCCTGCTCCTGGTCGGCTTCGGTACCCGCATCGCAGCCGTTGCTGCCGCGGGAATGCTGCTGTCGTTTTATATGGTCATGCCCCCCTGGCCGGGAGTACCCGAAGCACCGGGGCCTGAACACAGTTTTATCGTGAATAAGAATCTGATTGAAGTCATCGCGTTACTGACCATAGCCACACTCCCCACGGGAACCTGGTTTGGCATTGACCGTTTGGTACACCGTTTTTTCCATAAAAAGCAGAAAACCACAAACTAAACCAGCTGATTCAGCCATAATTTTCGTAGGAAATAAGGTGACGTCTCATAAATGCCCTGTTTTCCGCTTATCATTGAACAACTAATTCTTCCCTACCGGTAACAGATACGCGTCGCGTATCAGGAGCAAACATATGCAATTAACTCCCGAACAGGAACAAATCGGCAAAGATAACTTTCACGAAGCGGTTGCGTTTTCACGGCGTGATTTCATCGTGGCAGCCGCTGCAGCGGGCACGGGCTTAGGGGCCACCTATTTTGGGTATGAAAAACTCAAAGGCAAACCAGTCAAAGTCGGCTTCATCGGCACCGGCGATGAAGGTAGTGTGCTCATCACACAGCACCCTCCTGAATACATGGAAATCGTCGCGATTGCCGACCTGCGTCCTTCCAACCGCCAGAAAGCATTTCACGGGCACGGCAATGAGCATCGGGTCGGCCTGATCGAAAAACTCGGCGCGGAAAAAGCATCAAAGATCAAACAGTACGACGATCACAAATCGCTGATCGCCGCCAAAGAGGAACTCGGCCTGGAAGCAGTTGTGATTGCCGTCCCGCTCAGCCAGCACGCACCGATTGCAGCGGCTGCTTTAGATGCCGGCCTGCACGTGCTTTCTGAAAAACTGATGGCACACAACATTACCGAGTGCAAAGACCTGATTAAAAAAGCCCGTGACAAAAAACTGCTGCTGGCGGTCGGACATCAGCGTCATTACAGCGTATTGTATGAAGAGGCAAATCAACTGGTAAAAGATGGTGAGCTCGGCGACATTCGACACATCCGCGCTCAGTGGCACCGCAATAACAGCTTCCCGGGACGTGACAGCTGGCGCAAGGGGGTGCCCAAAGAAGACGCCACCGCTCTGGCTGAAAAAGTCCAGGAGTACGGTTACGACAACATGGACGAGTTGATCAACTGGCGTCTGTACAATAAAACGGGCGGCGGTTTGATGGCCGAACTGGGAAGTCACCAGCTGGATGCCTGCAGCATTTTTCTGGGTAAAGTGCATCCCCTGGCCGTGCAAGGTTATGGCGGTAAAAATTTCTACGGCGTCAAGGGAGTCGGTTCGAAAGACAAACAGGCAGATGATCGCGAAATCGACGACCATGTGTATGTGACCTTCGAATTCCCAGGTCCACATTATGACGCCGAAACCAATCCACGCGATATCTGTATCGTGACCTATTCCTCGATCAACACCAACCGCTGGGAACCTTACGGTGAAACCGTTCTCGGTAGCCGCGGCACGCTGATCGTGAAAACCGAAAAAGAAGCGTTGCTCTTCAAAGAAGCCAGCCCATCCACCGGTGGTGGCGGACCGGATCAGCGTCTGTGGGTCATCAACTCCAGCGATGGCAGCGGTCCTGTTCTGGACGCGTATGAAACGACGGCTCCTTCAGCGGCCGCTACGGACGTCAAACAGGGGATCGGCGATAAAATCAGTCGCGGTTACACGGAAGAAATGGAACATTTCGCCCATTGTATTCGCACCAATAACTTCAAGGGTCCCCACGAAGGCGGCTTGAAATGCAACGGCACCGTTGCGATGGCGGATGCGATTATGGCTCTGACTTCCAATCTGGCCATGAAGCACAAAGTGCGGATTGAATTCAAACCGGAATGGTTTGATCCTGATAATCCTGCAACTCCGGAAGCAGACTTCGCAGACCAGACGGCCTGATCGCTGTCTATTGTATTCCCACTCTAAATCTATCATGATTCAACAATGCCGAGGGCACTTTTCCTCGGCATTGTTTCTTTATATTCACTCAATACCTCATTTCAAAGGGGAACTACGTGTCGGATGGACGCAAGGCAGGTCTGACTCTCATTTTCGTGACCGTCTTTATTGATTTACTCGGTTTTGGAATTGTCTTACCACTTTTGCCTCGATACGGAGAACACTTTGAAGCAGGCGGCGGCACTCTGGGACTGTTGATGGCGTCGTTTTCTGCGATGCAGTTCCTGTTCGCCCCCATCTGGGGTCGTGTCTCAGACCGCGTTGGCCGTCGCCCGATTCTGATTATGGGCTTGGTTGGTTCGACTGTCTTTTATGGCATGTTTGGTTTCGCGACGTCGCTGGGTAAAGAAGGCATGTTTCTGGGGGTTGGTGCCCTGTCCTGGTTGTTCATCACCCGCATCGGCGCCGGAATCGCCGGAGCCACAATCCCGACCGCCCAGGCTTATATCGCCGACATTACCGGCCCCAAAGAACGTGGAAAAGGGATGGCCCTGATTGGCGCTGCCTTCGGGATTGGTTTTACATTCGGACCTCTGATTGGGGCTGCGTTTGTCTCTGCAGAAACGGGCGCCACTCCCAGTGCCGCTCCCGGTTATGTCGCCTGTGTGCTTTCCGGTGTGGCTGCCCTGCTCTCCATTTTCATGCTGCCCGAATCACTCAATAAAGAAACGTCTGGCTCACTTAAAAAACGACTGCATTGGTTTGATGTCTCCAGCTTCCGTCACGCCTTGGCGCAACCGCGCATTGGTCTGATCCTGCTGACGATCTTTTTAACGACGTTTGCTTTCGCACAATTTGAATCCACACTTTCCCTGCTCACCCAGGAACTCGGCTTTGCCGTCCGCAGTAACTTTTTCATTTTCGCTTACATCGGTTTGATCCTAACGCTCAGCCAGGGAATTCTGGTCCGACGCTTGATTCCGAGACTTGGCGAATATCGGATGGGGATCATCGGCATCATTCTGATGGTCGCCGGACTCCTGCTGATCGGCGTCGCCGGCAATTCAGGTTCCTACCCGTTATTGTATGCCGTTCTCCCCATTTCGGTCGTTGGTTTTTCCGCAACCACCCCTTCACTGCAGTCGCTGCTGTCACTCAATACTTCCGATGATCAGCAAGGCGGTGTCCTGGGAGTCGGCCAAAGCATCTCGGCTCTGGCCCGCATTCTGGGCCCCCTGGCAGGCATTGTCCTGTTTAAAGGAACCGAAAACGGAGCCATTCCAGGCAGCATTACAGCCCCCTACTGGGCTGGTGCGGTGATCATGCTGCTGGGACTGATCCTGATGAGTGGCTTGAAAGTCAAGGCCACCAAAACTGAAAACCCGTAAACCTGAATCGCCGGGCCCCCACCCCAAACCCAAGGTAACCCGCGTCGTTCGGCAGCGATCCAGTAAATACAGGCGTTTATTCTTAAATGGCTTCCATGGGTTCTTCCGGCTGCACAGCGGGAACAACACTTTCGTCATTTGTGAGAACATAAGCCGCCATGCCTGCCAGCATCAGGATCACGATGGTCCAGGTTCGCCAGTCCTTGTGCAGATCCGGCTTTTTTTTAGTTTGAGTATGACGCGGATGATTCGGTTTATGTGACACGGTGAGAAACTCCTGGGTACAAAAAAAACGAAGAGAAAAGGAAGTTCAACAAGTCGAAACACAAATTCCGATACCACCAGCGGTATCTTCCAGAACGATTCAGACGTCTTGCGTCAACTTCAAGAGAGCGTGTTTGCCGGGAATTTATCAGGCTGCCAAATATCTTACAAGCTCGCAAAGTGTTGTCACACTCCGCTTGATCTGGTTTCGAATGTCTCTTCACTCATGAGCTGACGCGTTGATCACATCTGCTGCGGATGATTTTCACCAAATGCACCCCGGAGACAAGTGGGCATTTGCGGACTTCAAAATGCTCCCTGTTTTTCATCTCATTTTTCTGTCACAAATAGTGACCGTCTTCGCCAATTAACGCAGCGCGAAGCCAATTGGAAGTCAAAAAGAGGCACATTTAAGCGTGTTTATGACGTAGTGAAGAGACCGCACTTTATTGGCCTGCGGCATGCGTTATAATCTCTATTTGTAGCGTTTCAGCAGAGACGATTCATCAGGGAAGTCAATCTGTTATGCGTTGCCGGATTTGGTCAAAATCGCTCTAAGATTAAGAAATGCAGAGGGATACAAGAGACTCTGATTTTTGTTTCGCGCGCGACGCTTATTTCAGAATTCTGGTCGATTTCAGGGGTGTGTCAAGCTGTCTATCGAGAACGGAACCAGCGGCAGATTGATGTGTGAGTTTCACCTGTGTCCGCTACGGCCAGAACTCGGGCTTGCCTTGAATTACATCATCTGTTAATGGTATGAGTAGTTTGAACACTAAAAACCAGACGAATATTTAAACAGGCACGGATGCCATGCGTTATCAAATTTCGAATTCAAAATGGACCAGACCCATTCTGCTGAGTCTGGCAATTCTGCCTTTCATTTCAGCCAGTTATGCACACTGGTCCGGCTCACGCGTGCAGGAATCAACGGCCGGTGAAGCCAAACCAGCGTTGGCCTTCGAAACGTATCTCGTCGATACCGGTCTTGTCAAAGAAACGTCCCGGGTTGTCGCCGCCCGCTTTCGCTTCAAAAATCTCAGCGATCACACCGTCACGGTCAAAGCACTCGTTCCCAGTTGCGGTTGCCTGAATCCTCACCTCGAGAAAAAAGTTTATCTGCCCCGGGAAACGGGTGAGTTTCAGCTTAAAATGGAAACCGCCGGCGAATCACCCGGACAAAAAGAGTATTTTGTTGATTTCAAATACGAAGATACCCAGGAACGTTCTACGAGATTAACGTTTAAGCTGGAACTCCCCATTCGCAGACTCGTCGTGAAACCAAAAGCGCTGGTAATTTACCAGTTCACACCAGGTCGCACGGCACACCCAATTACTGTTTCTGATTTCCGTACCGGAAAAGATTTCAAAATCATCAGCGCGGAAAGCACATCGAAGTACGCCAAAGTCGAAATTGGCAAGCTGGAAATCAACGATGGAATCAGTCAGCATAATGTGGAAGTAATTGTGGAAGACACGGTTCCTCCGGGAAAACATAATGGCCTGATTGTCATCAAAACCAACGACCTTGATTTTCCCGAACTCTATGTCCCGCTCATCATCCAGGGACCTGAGCAACAGACGGCACAAAAAAATAAGCCTGTTTCTCCCAAAGCTAATTAAAAGCAGCTTAAACACATAGCAGTTTAAGACTTGCAAATCATCAGCCAGGCATTTCTTTCGGCATTTTCCTGGAATCTGTCGTTTTTTTGTACGGAATTCCGCCTGGCCGGTCACTATTACTATAGCGACCCGATTTACCTGAACCCTCGGCTCATATTCGCACGAGCATTCAGGAACCTTCGAATTACTTCAATAGACAATGGTGTCCCATGCGTTTGACCTTACGAACTTTAATAGCTTATCTCGATGACGTTCTTGAACCGGCTCAGATCAAAGAAATCGGAAAGAAGCTTGAGGAAAGCAGCTATGCTTCTTCCCTCGTCGAGCGAATTAAGGACGTCATGCGTCGCCGCCGTCTGACTGCACCCGAAGTGGAAGGCCCCGGCTCCAACCCGGACGCCAATACCATTGCCGAATATCTGGACAACACATTAACACCAGAGAGTGTGGCTGATGTGGAAAAAATCTGCTTGAATTCCGATGTCAACCTGGTGGAAGTTGCTGCCTCTCACCAGATTCTAACACTGGTACTGGGAGAACCGGCGACAGTCAACCCGGATACCAGAGAACGTATTTATGCATTAGGCCCCATCGCCGGCGGTCACGAGCTGAGCGGGGTCGGTGCCGGCGTTGGCGCAGAATCAGATCCGTTCGATGCGTTATCGAAACCAATGTCGCAGACTCCACCAGCGCCGCTGAGAAACAGTGCTCCGGTCAGCCCCCAGACAATTCCTGCGGAAGACCCGGAGCCGTTTTCTTCTCGCATTCCGGACTATCTCAAAACCAAACCAATGTGGAAACGCTTTACTCCCTACTTTCTCGTCCTGCTGGCTGCTGTCGTCTGGGCTGGTCTGTTTTTTGGAGATCCCACGTTTTTCCCGGAACTGTTTTCTGGTCGCGACGCATCAACTCAATTAGCAGGTAATTTGCCTGAAAATCAGGAAGTCGATCTTCCGGCTCCCGGCGCCACCAAACAAACGGGGACAGCCCCGGAGATAAACCAATCCACAAACACTCAGCCAGGCACAACAGATAAAACTCCCGCAACGAAAGCACCAGATACGAATATTGCAGCCAGTGATCAGGCTCTTGCGATGAGCGAAAAACCACCGGCATTCGATGCCCCGCCGCCGGCTGATACAGAAAACGGCGCGATCACCACAGCCATCCCGGCGAAACCTCCGGTAGCGGAAGCACTTCCGGGTACGCCAGTCGCATCACAAAACGCGACAACACCGCAGCAGCCGGCTACCACTCCGCCTGCAGCAGCTGCCCCCGACGACAAAACCATCGCAATGAACAGCGCCAGCCCGAAAACGAATCCACCACCGCCGACAAAAATTGAACTGGCTGACGTGCCCGCACATGCACCGGCTGCGCAAATTGAATCGGAAGACGGATTTTTCCTGACGCGGGCCGACAACAACAAACGTGAATTAGCTGGCAAGAACGACTGGGTTATCCGATCAAAAGTGAGCCCGATTCAAGCGGGCTCACCTGTAGCATCTCCTGAACCATTCACGGCACGGATTAATATTCCGGAAGCACTCTGCAAAGTCGTTCTTCTGCCAGGCACCGAGGTCACCTATGCAGGCAAGAGTGAAGCCGCCGACATGGGATTCCAGATTCAGGAAGGCCGCATCCGCATTGAAGCATCCCGTGGACTGAATGATGCAAAAAATGCAGCCGGGCCGATATTATCCATCAAAGTCAACGATGAACTCTGGAGAATTGAACTTGTCACCAGGGACAGTGTTTGCGGAATTGAAATCAACCCGGCTCAACCCACGAAACCGGGAGAAGTACTGCGAGAAAACGGTTATACGGGGACTTTATATGCCTACTCCGGCATGATCCGTTTCTCTGACGGCAAAGGGAAAGTGCATACCATCGATGCAGGACACTGGATGTCACTCTCAGCCAAGGACCGGGCTGCAGGTATCCTGGACCCTTCCGGCCAGCCGAAACCTCTACGCGTTCCCCATTGGGTTGAACCCGACTATAAAGATAACTCATACCTTTCCCGCCGCTCCATTGCTGCATTTGTCAAAGAATTGAAAGATGATCAACTCGTTTCACTGACCATGCCTGCGATCAGCAAGGATTTGAAGCCGAACATTTCCGACCTGGCAACCAAGTCCCTGGCGTTAACAAACCAATACCAGGAACTGGTGAAAGTGCTTGATGAAGTTGATCACCATGAATCGCGTATTGCTGCAATCAATGGCATCCGTAACTGGCTGCCCCGCGATCCTGAAAATGGAGAGTTACTTAAAGAAGCACTCCAGAACCAGTTTTCTCCCGAGATGGCCGAAATTATGGAGCGACTGCTCTGGGGATTTCAGAAAGAAGATGCGCAGGATCGATTCATTTCAGGCAGACTCGTCGAATGGCTTGAACACAGCAATGTTGCCGTACGGGAACTGGCCTTTAATTACATCAATCAATTAACAGGCAGGTCTGTTGACTACTCAGCGATCGCGACTCCCACGCAAAGACGTGCGACGGCCCGGAGATGGTTCGCCCACATTGAAAAACATGGATCACTGCTCGACCCGCAAGAAACGCAGACTTCTGTCCCCAAAGACAAACCAGCGAGCCTGCCTCAATGAATGCGATTCACCATAAACCGCCAACAACCTGAGAATTACAGCGAGACTCTATCCTTATATTTTTCATACACTTAACCTCGACAACATTTTTTTGAACACTCTCCGAGATTCAGCGAAAAAACGAAAAATTCCTCTTGCTGCAATTTCGCGGGACTGGTATCTTTCCGGCACTTCTCTCCCCTGTCATTACGTGACTCACACAACAAACCCTGAATCGTCAATTCCTGTCAAAACGATTTTCGACAGAATCAATTTCAGTCTCTGATATTTCAAATCATACTTACAGACGATGGAGATGTGCACGATGCACTCAACTCGGACAAATCATTCGTTGATCAGCCACACGGTTCTTCTATTTTCACTGGGAACCATGTCGTTCTCCGGCTGCAATACCATGCATGGCGTTGCCAGCAATGAAATGGGGAACGGCTATTATCAACGAGGCGAGTATGCCAAAGCAGAGGCCGCTTTCACACGAGCCATCGCTGACAACCCAGGGAACCCGGACTATATTCATAACCTGGCAGTCGTGATGGAGAAAGAGGGCAATCTGGCAGGAGCAGAGCAAACCTACCGCAACGCATTGCGACTCGATCCCTCACACCAGCCATCACACCATGGCATTACCGAATTGATGATCAGCCAGGGACGCCAGCAGGAAGCAGTACAGCATGTCACTGCATGGCGGGACACCCAACCTTATATTGCCGAATCCCATCTGGAAATGGCATGGCTGCTGCAGGAATCGGGTGATGTCGCCGGTGCAGAGCAGTCATTAAAAGCCGCATCCAATGTCGATCCCAACCATCCCAAGGTACTGGCACATTTAGGCCAGGTTTACCAGCAGACCGGACGTTCGGGCGAAGCGCTCGCCATGTATGAGCAATCCCTCAGTTCCGAATGGTATCAACCACAAGTACAATCACGCATCGCCTCCATCAAAAAACCGTACTCAACTCCAGGGCCCCAGGATCGCATTGTCGCAAAAGGCTGGGAACATGGTCCGCTCGGAAACGGCAGCATACTGCGTTACCAGAGCCAGAATCGCACTGCCCAGGCGAGTTATGTGCACCCCCTGCCCACTTATTCCAACGGGGCCAGTACGGGGACGATAGCCATGATGAACTCCCCCCAAATGAGCTATGCGGAAGCAATCTCCAGCCAGTCAATGGCTTCACAACCCATGATGGTAGCCCCCGGCCAACCAGTTCAATACGGTGTCCCCACCATGGCCGCTTACCCGGAACCAGTGAATGTCGACCCCGCTCATTTCCCCACGGAACAACCAGCTACCGCCGGTGCACCAATCCTGCAGCCCTATTAGGATAGCCTGGTCAAACTGGCCTAAAGACCAAAAGCGATGAATTGTCAGGCCCCCGTTGTGTTGACCATGCATTCTGCCATGATAGAATAGGTGTTCCCGCGGGATGTAGCTCAGCCTGGTAGAGTGCTGCGTTCGGGACGCAGAGGCCGCAAGTTCAAATCTTGTCATCCCGACTTTTACTAAAGTATTATTTTAAAAACACTTACGCATTTGGTAAATCTCCGGTTTTTAATTTATTTTCCCCGGTGATACCCTTGGTGATACCTTTTTTGTGTAAAAACGGGGAATCACGTTCGATTTCTTTCCAGCATTTTGCTTGGTTTCAGCACACATCTTGAATCCATATTTCAGGCCTAATCTGCCACTGGCAGCCAAAGGCGTCTGAGAATACTCATCAGCGATTCAAGACCCAGCATTAATTATCGCTAGCACGTGATGCTGGAGTATTCCCACCTCTGGAAATTTAACTGACTGGTGGCTGCCGCTATGTTTTCTGCCCGGTTCTTATACGCCTGTTTCCACAAGTAATCTGCTCCCATAGACGGGAGCAGTTATCATGTCACATTTTAAGTTGTTGACCTTGGATTCCTGACGTTCCAACTGGCTCAAAGTGGGGGGGAAAGTCATCAATCCTCGCGTTGCCCCTGGTACTTCTTGAAATTCTCCGCCTGCTCGAAGATCTCCTTATAGACCTCGTCCCGGTCAATCGGCGGGTAGCCGTTGTCTGCCAGTAGAATGATCAGTTCCACCTTCAGCTCGGCTTTGATATCGCTCCGCTGGCTCCAGTCTGTGAAGCGGGTTTTGTCGTCGACGATCACTTTCACTTTTTTCGCCAGCTCCAGCAGCTTCTCCTCGGGATATTCGAAGTCGTATTTCACCATCAGGGATTTCAGGATGTCGTAAAACGCCTTCTCTTCGAAATCAATGCCCAGCGCGGCGTAGGAAGCTTTCTCTTTTTGCATCGTGTGATACAGGTCGATAATCTCTTCGGTGAAATCATCCAGCACCTCTCTCCTGAGGACGTCCTGCTCGCTACGGTCATTGTATTTATCCACCAGCGCCTGAAACTGCTGGGAAAAATCGACCCCCTTGATTTTATTCACCTTCTTGAACTCTTCAATCGCCTTGGCCAGTAACTTATGCAGCAGCTTGATCCGCGTGTTCGGCAGTTTGATCTTTTCAATCTTCGCCAGATAATATGTATCGCGTCGCGTAACGTGTTGTTAATAAGCAGTTTAACAGATCAAAACTTTTTTGAGTTTCTAGTCGCAGGCGTTAGCGCATACGGGCCACAATGTAGCCCGTTAACTACTACGTATGTTTGCCAAAGTCGGCTTGCCTACGGCAAACGTGGCAAGGCCACTACCGTAAAAAATTAATAACACACCACACTCCGAAGCGCAACAACATTGATTTTTATTTCAATACCAGATCGCGACGCGACACAGTATGTCTTCAGTGAAACAATCACTCGTCCCCGACGCCCACGGCCAGGGGATGCGACCTGCGGGGTCGTATGTATACAAAGACCAATAGGCCACTATCATTTATTAGCCGGGGATCGCCCGCGCGGCAAAACAGGGGCGTAACCCGGCCCCAGAATTACGCGAAACGTTGCGCACGCTTCGCTGGCGCCACTTTTATGGCAACGTGCGATCCCCTTTGTGCGGCCGTCCTGTAGATATCGCTGTGGCGGGCCACTCAGTATGTTGGATTAATCCACCGTCGCCGTTAAGCTTATGCAGTTCCAGCCACCCGGGAATTAAATTAAAGCAACTCGTCAAGTGTTCCTTGGCAGTAAGGCTGAGCAGGCAAACGAACAACATCTACGAGGATATTGGTTACAAGCAAACCATACGCAAACAGGTATCAGCAGGGGCCAACGCAAACGACTTTGATTTCAGAAACCGCGCGGCCCGCGGCGATTATTACAATATTTTGACTGTAGCCAACGCGACACAGAAATCGTGTAACGAAATCAACAACTCTCTTCGAATCAGCTTAGTGCTTGGTCCGTAGGTGACTGATGTCAGCGCGAGAAGCGCCGATCCAGCAAATGTCCCCCTCGAGCGACACTCGTTGTCTTCCAAAATCACTTTGATCTTCTGATTCGCTGATGATGTCTGAGAGCTTTTTGCCACTTTGGACATCAAATAGCTGAACAGTGTCTCCAGCACCAGCAACGGCGATGTTGTCTTGAAGATCAATGGACTGTATTTTCTCGGAGGGCATCGAAAGCTCTGCAAGACGCTCACCGGTTTTCAGGTCAAGCGTTACCGAGCCGATCAGCGCGAAACGATCAGAGAGCTGAACTGTCGAGGCCCCGATATGTTCTTGTGGGTTTTGGCGGGAGGTGCAATCGACCGTTTGTAATAGTTTTCCACTTTGAACATCGTAGATATAAGCAACGAGCTGGTCGTCTCCATTCTTTCGATGAATCGCGCTCACGACGACTCGGTTTCCTTTGATGGCTGCATTCATACCAAACAAATCGTCATTACCAGGTTGGGGTGGAGTGAGTTTGTGCAGAAGTTTTCCACTGCGTGCATGAAACAGGTAAACAGCTTCGCCCCTGAAACGCCTATGGAAAGCACCCACTAAGGCAATTTCACCCTCTACATCGACGCAACTTCCAAATTTTTCTAAGGGCGTTGGGACAGGCGATAACAGCAGTTGCAGTTGACGGTTTGTTTTCAAGTCGAAAACCAACGCTGCTCCCACCGAAACAACGTCTGTATTTCTCAGGCTTCTGGAGCTGTTTGTCTTTTTCAAAAGTGGGCAGTCGGGGGTGCCTACAATGGCAAAGTCATTGCTAAATGCAAAGGCACATCCGTAAGGGATTGGAGGAAACATATTCCTGCCAGCCGGATTGGGCTCACCAAACTCGCAATGGAGCAATGCTTCTTTTTTTCCAGTAGTCCGGTCAAATAGCAAAAATTCTAAACTCGTACTTCGATCTTTGATCACCAGTCTGCTTCCCTTGCTATAAGCGATCGTTTTTCGCTCGGGAAGATTTTTCTGTAGACCCTCAGTCTCTCCATGCCTGGCAATAATCGCTCCTTTGGGCAAAGGCTTTTCTGACGGTAGAAATACTTCCCCCAATTCAGGATTGATCATCTCCAGTTTGCGAACGATCGCACGGAGTGAAATCCAGGGGGAGGCATTAGCAAGGCCACTCGCCTCTACGTCGATATACATGCTTGTATACTCTGTGCCTGGAATGCTCTCCAGAACAAAACGCTCCCCTTTCCATTTTCCACGACGTCTGTCTTTAATCAATCTTGGTGCTTTGCGAACGCGCTCGACCGCCGCCATCACTGGCTGTTCTCCAAAGACGGCAAACCAGTGATCAAAGGCCTGGCGAGCTTCCTTCCAACCCATCCAAGGATAGCCGCCTTTCTCATTCACATAGAGATACAATGCATATCCATATAGGTCGGTCTCTCCTACCATTCGTTTGAATACTTCGGACGGCAGAGCGCTCAGACCTCCTCCGAATTGTTTGGCGTTATGAATGGTTCCTCGTTCTGTCTTTTGGGTTTTGCGAAGTTTCTCTGCTACCAGATGGAAACGCTGCTCTCCAATCGCCGCGGCCAACTCTTGATAGGTGATATTGGCTTGCTCCAACGTCATCGGTAAGTCGTTGTCATCCCCGAACGAACGGATGGCAAACAACAGATAGTCCTTTTCTGTCGGGTAGAAATCGGCTTCGTGACCTGCAGACCAAAACTCCCACCAGTCCCGCTTCATTTTGTAGGTGTCATACTGTTTCGCAGTCGATCGGATCGCTTCGGGAAGTTTTTCCAGATGCCAGGGTAGAATCAAGTCAGGATTTTTGCTGCTATGATTCCTGGCCCCCAACTTCTCCCGAACGGCAATGATCCAATTCTTAAATGAAGCGTTGCCTATCGGCCGGATTCCATCATCCCAGTCTCCCATTGTCCGATTCAATACTTTCGATTGCTGCGAATTCGGGCCCTCTGGCAGAAACAAAACCAGCATGAACAGATCTTTTTCAAACATCAGGCGCGCCAGGTTCTCTTCCGCCTTAGCAATCCCAGATCCGTTGGGGAATTCCTTCCAAAACGTTTGACGCGCCGCTCGAATTTGTCTGTTGAAGTCAGCTTTGATCCGTTGTGCCCCCCGAATACCATCGAGCGCCTGGTCCAATCCTGCCATCACCACACCGCCAATGCCCCTTACTACGTACGTCTTTCGTGTGCTCACATAAACCCCGGATTGCTGGCTCGGTGTGACAGGAGTCAATAGTCGCGGGTCTCTTTGCGTGCCAAAGCCCGACGGAATACCGCGAGGAGACGCCATCTTAGCGGTATTCGTTACGGCAGGTGGTTGTTTGAAATTTTCGTGTGGTGCCGGAATCCTTGATTTTTTCGTTGGTACTGCCGTGTCAGCTATTTCTATGAAAGGATTTCGAGGAGTTACCTGTTCAATTTGAGGAGTTTCGACCGTAGCGGAGTTTGCTTTGGATTGATCGCCTTGAGCTACCGTTCTTTCATTCGTAGGGGAACCGGCTACAAAAAATGTGTTCCCGAGTAAGTTTCCGGAAATGCAGACGAGCAGGAGAGTGGCGGCATATCCGATGCTGAGATGCAATTGATTTTGCTTTGTTTGGGACCATAAGTCCCGCGTCCGCTCAGCCAGTTTAACAGTTTGTTCCTCGACCCGTTGATCGGCTTGCTGCAAGAGTGGTGAGCTGTGGTCAATTCTGTTGTTCATGGCATCTGTCTGCGATGCAAGTTGATGGAACAGACTATTCTTCTCTCGTACAAGCTTTCTGGTTGACTTGTTATCGTTATGAAGATTCTCGATCTGGTGATTCAGCTGGTCGATCTGAGTTCTTAAATCCTTATCTCCTTGCTTAAGTCGATGAAGTTCTTCACCGACATGCAGGCGGGCCACATCGGCTGCTTTCCTCATCAAACGCAACTCCCAGAGATCGATTCCGCAGTTAAGCAGCGATCGAAAATGCTGCCAGATAACGGACGATGTCTGTTTGATTTGACGGATCGTCCAATGAAAACTGTTTGTGGCTGATAATCGCCCCCTTGATAACCAGGCTGCAACTGATTTTGTCTGGTTTGTATCTTCTGCGAATTCCTCTGTTACTGGAATCGAACTCGGAGAACCCGCATCACCGACATTCTGCCCTGCGGTTCCCATAGATTCTTTCGGTGATTTATTATGTATGTTCTGCATGAGTGTGATCCTTATTTGATTCTCCGGCAAAGCGCGGCGGTTTAATTGATCGGCGGGCTGGATACTGACTAATTCGCCTCCTGGATGATCTTGATCACCACATAAATGCAGCCTCCTGCAAACAGCGAAACCATCGTGTAAGCCAACAGCGTTCCGATCAGGAAGAGTAGTTTGCGAACGAGCACTGAGATGATGCGGAGTGGTCCCTGCAGAACTTTGGTCATAGTGATCCAGAAAACAATTCCGATGACCGTGGGAAGCCACCATGCCACTTCACCTTTCATCAGAACGGGAGCGATGATCAATCCACCAAGACAGAAGCTGAGGAAACTCGCAATCGCGTTTTCGCCGTCAATCTTTTTCTCTTCGTCAGTCCGCGTATCGATATTGACCGCTGCAGACGATGTGCCTCCACCATACTCAGCCGTGTTGATATATTCCGTGACCCTGCCGGTACCGTGACATTTTAAACAGTTCATAAAGTCTGAGGAGCCAATCCAGTTCCGCCCACTTCCCTGGCAACTGGGACATCGAGATTGTACGTGCATGACTATTCCTTTTCGTGTAAACCAGAGAGAGGCAGTAGTTTGATGATTTTTCTTATCTGCCTCACAAGTAATGGCGAGAATGAAAGTCCTGCTGTGCATCAAAATCTGGAAACTCTTCGTTTTTTTTCGGAAACATCTCCTTCTCATTGAATTTCTACTGGGCCGCTATGACAGAATTCTCTAAAAAAAGAGGCAAGCTAATGGCACAATAAAGTTTACGATCAATTGCACTAGTTGGCTGAAGGGGCATTCGTTCGGGAAACGCCGGGATACTCGAAGCAACCGACATTGTTAGTAACCCACATAAATGCCGAGCCGACATACTCAACAATGGCTTCAGTCCATTCTAAAGCGAAGTCTCCTACGCCCTCGAATACCTCATCCAGAGTATCCGGTCCGTTTGCCCCTGAGTGTATCTCATGCTGAGGTTCCGATTTCTCTGCTGTTGCTCGTGACTGTAGTGATCTGCTCCCAGGGAACTGCAAACGTTGTCGAAATTCAGGTCGCCAGACCCAAGAACTAGTCACCCAGTTGATGATCGGTGGAATCGTATTCTGGCATGATTGTCTCCGCTGATCCCTTGGTGATGTCCTGGCTTATGCTCGCCCCTGTATATTCCTTGGCGAAGTTTTGCAAAAGTATGTGCAATCAGAATCCAGAGTTTTCAGAATTAACAGAGTATTCGCACATTTGATTCTGTCGCGGATTGTGAAAATGTAAAGTTGCGTATGCAGAAGTATCACCGTAGAATCAAAACAGTCAGAGATGCATGGACTTCTGTGGAAGAGGACTGGCTCCGTTAGTCACCAATGCGATTCTGGAACGATTAACATATCGAGATCGACAGGCAACACAGATGACGGCATCCTCTGATAATGATCCAATTAGCTGGCATCAATCGATTTACGATCAACTGCACGGGCTTGCTGAGAAGGCGCTGAACCGGGAAACCCCAGGACATTCACTGCAACCTACTCTGTTGGTTAACGATGCGTACCTGCGCCTGCAGGAACAGCAGAACCTAGATCCGGCCGACCGTTCACAGATGATGGCGGCAGGCGCGACTATTATTCGACGACTGCTGGTCGATTACGCGCGTGAGCGAAAACGGCTGAAACGGGGAGGAAAAGCGGGCCGCGGAATTCCATTGCACATTTCTGTTGCAGATGACGCCAAAGGGTTAGACATCCTTGAATTGAACGACGCGCTGGAGGCTCTCGCAGGAGAGTTACCCCGAGCGGCAAGGATTGTAGAACTGAAATTCTTTGGCGGATTAACTGGCGAGGAAATCGCAGAACAACTGGCAGTCTCATTACGGACAGTCAACAACGACTGGAAGTATGCCAAGGCCTGGTTGTATCGCGAACTTGGTCCGGGAACAGAAAGCGATGATGACAATGAGTGATTCCCACGCTGAAAAGGTGCAACAGGTTTTCCTGAGCGCGCTCGAAGTCCCGGTAGAAAAAAGAGACACTTGGCTGGTGAATGAGTGTGGCTCCAATGAGGTGCTGCTGGCCGAAGTCCAATCGCTGCTGAATCACGCTGCCCCTTCCGTGGACCTGCTGGAACAGAATCTGGATGAAGTCATTGCCGACATTCCTCATTTGGAAGATCTCCCTGAAGCCGAACAGACACCAGAAGTCGAGCTGCCAGACGACCTCAATTGCGAGCACTTTCTCTCAAAACTTTCTGAAGTCGGTGTTCTCTCACCGGATGAATTCGCATCTGTCAGCGATTCCGTTTCGACAGGAAACCCATCAACTGATCCGCGCCAGCTGGCATCGCAACTCGTAACGGAAGGCAAACTGACTTCGTACCAGGCGTCTGCACTTCTGAAAGGTAAACCAGATCTGTTGATCGACAAATACCTCATTCTTGACCTGATTGATGTCGGTGGCATGGGCATGGTCTTTAAAGCCATTCATCGCACAATGAATCGCCTGGTGGCCTTGAAGATGATTTCACAGCAGATGCTGGCATCAGACGATCAGATCAGACGTTTTAAACGGGAAGTACGCGTCGCTGCAACGCTGGAACACCCCAACATTGTCAGAGCCTACGATGCCGACGAAGCACGTGGCATTAACTTCCTCGTAATGGAATACGTACGCGGAGACAATCTCAGCAGGATCGTTCGCTCCTCCGGACCGCTGTCTCTCAGTAAAGCCGTCGACTGCATTCGACAAGCCGCAGTCGGTCTGCAACACGCTCACGAACGGGGCATTGTTCATCGAGATATCAAGCCCGGCAATCTGCTGCTGGATGATCAGGGCACGGTCAAATTACTCGACCTGGGACTGGCTCATATTGACGATTCCATTCGACTCGATTCACCAGGCAGTGATTCCACTGATGCTGAAAGCGGACGTCCTTATGTCAGCCGTTCAGAGCTGACGGCAGCAGGAGCGATCCTGGGAACTGCTTCATTTATGGCTCCGGAACAGTCCCTCGATGCGCATCTGGTTGATTCCCGGTCAGACATCTACAGCCTGGGTTGTACGCTTTACTTTCTGCTCACCGGCGAAGTCCCCTTTACTGGAAGCACCATCTTCAAGGTCTTTGTACAACACCGCGAAGCCGAGATTCCTTCTCTGCAGGATCAACGACCGGACGTTCCCGATTCCGTCGCCGCCGTCTATCGAAAAATGGTTGCCAAAAAACCGGAAGATCGTTTTCAATCAGTGAGTGAACTTGTCGTGGCTCTCGATGACTGTCGCATTGCACCACCAGCTGCAGGACATTTATCCACACATTCGATCGCTCCGGGTACCGGTCATAAATCCAAAGAGGCCACTAATGAGCCTGGAATGGTCAAACTAGCCACAACCCTCAATAGCAAGACAAAAAAGCTTCTACTCTGGACTGCATGCGTGGTGATTCCAGTCGGAGTGATTGCATTCATCTGGCCCGGTAGTTCCAATCACACCAACATTCCTAATACCAGGCTGGATACAAATGAGGCTGCCGTTTCAAACACTGATCTCCCTGCGTTTCCAGCAGGAAATGATCAGAAACGGAACCTGTCAGATATCTCGCAAGCTTCAGCTGCTGACCTGATCGCTTCAGGGGATTGGGAATGGAAGGTTACCCAGAATCTGGGCCCTGTGATTAATTCAACGGACTTTGAGTTTGGGGCAGACATGACTGCCGATGGTCTGACACTCGTTTACTCTTCCACACGAGACGCGTCCCCTCCCGGTAATCGCGACTTGTGGATCGCCACTCGCGAATCACAGGATGTGCCCTGGTCCACCCTGGTACGGTTACCTCAAGAGATCAATACCGATTCCGGAGAAGAGCAACCACAGATCTCTGCCGACGGGATCAGACTTTCGTTCCTACGGGGCGCATTCTGGTATCTGTCAACACGCGAAAGTCTGAAAGCCCCCTGGCAGGAATCAATTCCAGATCCGATCGCCGTTGGAAAGAGACGCGATTATCGATTGACTCCGGATGGCCTGACCGCGTTCCGCCCGCGTGTGGTTTTACCAAAAGACAGCCGCGAGCCCATTGATGCGGGGCTCATGATCTGGCGGCGAAATACATTAAATGATTCTTTTGAGGACGTAAATTTAAGTGAAGAGATTCTTCCCTCTGTTACACATCTGGGAAACGCGGGCTCCCTGAGTGATGATGGCCGTATGTACGTCTTCTCTCAGGAACGCAATCCTGAAGTTGAAAAATCCGGGAGCATGCTCGTGCAGTCAACGCGATTGGACTGGAAACTACCCTGGTCGAAACCGACCCCGCTCTTTCCTGACGATCCACTCTCGGCGTCACGCTCCCAACTTCTTCGAGACGGTAAAACAATTCTATTTGTCTCAAAGCGACCGGGTGGCTACGGCGCCCATGATCTCTGGATGGCTAAGCTGGTCAAAAAGAGTGGCACCCTCGAATCCAGTTCTATCTCTGCGATCAAACCATCAGAAGAATAGAAATCATTTCTCACTGAGAGCCCGTAAGATTAATTTATTGAGCCGCACTAATCGCTTGGTACCCCTGCCCACCTTGTGCGATCACGTCAACCGTTCGAAGTTCTTCGCCTAGTAGGCACAATAGTAGTCGCTCAACAATTTTTTGGTGCGTGTGTTTACGTCCGTTGATTCTATCCCACTTGATCACAGTTCATTTGTTGTCGATAGCCAGTTCTTATCTACAGAAGTGCATGCTTCTCTGACACGATTGATTTTACGGTGGTATTTCTCGTGACGCAACTTTGCATTTTCACAATTCGCTATTCAATCAGATATACGAATAATTGAGAAATTCAGGAAAAATCAGGATTCTCATTGCACACACTTCTGCAAGACATCGCTAAGGAATGTGAAGGGTCGAGCATCAGTCATCACATTCAAAGTATCTTCAGACGAGACACTGGCTGAAACCGACTTGTTAGTAAATGACGCTTACATCCGCTTCCTGGAGTAAAGAAACGTCAATCAGACTGATTGGTCGCAGGCCATGGCCGGCAGTGCCAATATTATCAGGCAACTCCTGGTCGACGATGCCGTAAACGAAAGGCTCAAAAACGGGGTGGTTCAGCAGGTCGTAGAATTCCGTTGCACAATTCCGTCGCAGATGACGCCAGTCTGATTGACATCCTCGAATTGAATGATTCTCTGGAATCGCTCGGGAAAGAAAATGAATTCTCGAACCGTGATCTATTTATCTATAAGTGATTTGTGGGCAGTGTGAACCTGATTAAAACTTTACCTGTGAATTAGAATACGAGAGTTTGAATTCCATGCAAAACAAACGAAATTTCGCTGGTCGATCATTACGTTTCCCTCAAAGTCTGCTGAGGAATTTTCTGGAGCGACGACAAAGAGGTTCCTCGCGGGCGGCGAAACACAGACAGCGGTCTGTGAGCTGCCAGATCGAAATTCTAGAAGATCGCACACTACTCACGTCAGCCTTTTCAGAATTGGCAAATCCCAATCCGTATAATTATACCCACTTTGGCGACGCGGTGGTCACCCTGAGTACGGGCAATATTGTGGTTACGGATCCGACTTATGGAGGGTTTCGTGGTGCGGTCTATCTCTTTAATGGCGAAAACGGTGAGTTAATCAGCACGCTGATCGGGGACCGCTATGAACAGATTGGAAGTGGCGGAGTAACGGCCCTGCCTAATGGTAATTTCCTGGTAAGCAGTCCGAGGTGGAGCAATGGGAACCTGGGGTATGAATTCGGTGCCGTCACTTTTGGGAATGGGGTTACCGGCGTGAGCGGAGTCATCTCGGCGGACAACAGCCTGATCGGGGCATCCCCGGATGATCGAGTTGGTGGCGGAAGCATTACATTGCTTAATAATGGCAACTATCTTGTAAGTAGCCCCTTCTGGGACAATGACACGATGGATAATGTCGGCGCAGTCACGTTCGGTGACGGCGCGACCGGTGTTACTGGCGTCATCTCACAATCGAATAGTCTGATCGGGGCCAACGAGGGCGACTCAATTGGTTTCAATGGTAGTAATGGACTGGGTGTAAGAGCACTTTCCAATGACAATTACATTGTGGGCAGTCCTTTCTGGGACAACGGTTCAAGTGAAGATGCCGGCGCGCTGACTTGGGGGAATGGCATCACCGGCACGACCGGTGTCGTCTCGTTGGCCAACAGTCTCGTCGGTTCCTCTGAAGATGATCGTGTAGGCGATTTCAAAGACGGGTATATTAATATTACTTTGCTCTCCAATGGAAACTACGTGTTAAGCAGCCCGCAATGGGACAACGGCGCGGCAGAAGATGCTGGTGCGGTGACGTTCGGGAACGGCACTATCGGTGTAACAGGAGAAATCTCTTCAGCCAACAGTCTGGTGGGAACCACGGCCGGCGACAAAGTGGGCTACTTTCATCCCACCGTTGCCAGTGTGACAGAGCTCACTAATGGCAATTACGTCGTGACCAGTCCGTTCTGGGATAATGATACGATTTTAGATGCCGGTGCGGTCGCATTTGGAAGCGGCACAAACGGTGTTACTGGAGAGATTTCAGCGACCAACAGTCTGGTCGGAGTCACAAAAAATGACAGACTGGGTTATATTAATCCCACCACGAAAGGGATCACTGCGCTCACGAATGGTAACTACGTCGTGAGCAGCCCTGGCTGGAACAATGGCTCAGTTTCTGATGCCGGAGCCGCTACTTTCGGCAACGGCACAACGGGTGTCAGTGGCGTGATCGATGGTAGCAACAGTCTGGTCGGCTTGACTAAAAACGATCTGGTGGGGATCGCTGGTGTGACAGCGCTTACTAACGGCAATTATGTGGTAAGTAGTCCCGCCTGGAGCGACAGTTCTGAATTAGGTGTTGGTGCGGTAACCTTTGGCAACGGAATAACGGGAGTAATAGGGGCGATCTCGTCTGACAACAGCCTTGTCGGATCGGATAATGCAGATAACGTGGGAATGGGTGGCGTCACTGCGCTCCCCAACGGTAACTATGTCGCCATCAGCTACAACTGGTCGTTCCGCAAGGGAGCAGTGACGTTTGGAAACGGGACGACTGGAATTGCGGGAGTTCTCGCTGTGGATAACAGTCTTGTCGGCACTGAGGATCTTTCTTATGTCGGTTTAGATGGTGTGACAGTGCTCGCTAACGGCAATTATGTGGTGATCAGTTCGAGTTGGGGGAATGAATCATTCTACGATGTGGGGGCGGTCACCTGGGGGAGTGGAACCGCTGGTATTTCGGGGGCTGTCTCGGCGGCGAACAGTCTTGTGGGGGCGAAGCGGGACGACAAGGTGGGTTCGAATGGGGTGACAGCACTCACTAACGGTAACTATGTCGTCAGCAGCTCTCGCTGGGACAATGACACAGTCTCGAATGCAGGAGCAGTCACATTCGGAAATGGTACAACCGGTATCAGCGGTCTCGTCTCGATGGCGAATAGTCTTGTCGGCTCAACAATCAACGATGGTGTGGGCTTTAATTTTTCTGATGAGTCCGTAGTGACAACACTCTCCAATGGGAACTACGTCGTGAACAGCCCTCACTGGGACAACGGTTCGGCAGCAGATGCCGGGGCAGTAACGTTCGGTAACGGAACGTCGGGGGTGAGTGGTGTGATTTCTGAAACCAACAGCCTTGTCGGGACGACAAGTGGAGACAGAGTGGGATATTATAGAAATGACATAGTGGGGGTAACAGCACTTCAAAACGGGAATTACCTGGTACGCAGTCCTGATTGGAAGAATGGCACTAATAATGACGGAGCGGGCGTGACGTTTGGTAATGGTACTTCAGGCGTAAGCGGTTATCTCAACTCAAACAACAGCGTGGCATCCACTCTGAATGACCCCTATAACATCAATTTATATTTGGACGATGTGAATCACACATTTTTTGTTGTCTATGACGAAGGAAATTCTATCCTGGTGGGTTCACAGGTTGATGGTTTCATGGGAACGACATTCGATCTGATTCAGGATGTCGTCATCAGTGAGAATGCAGCGGAGCAATCCATCGATCTGACGGGGCTGGAAAGAGCGGGTGCAGCAGAGGGGGCTGTCGTCTGGTCAAGCTGGTCAGATAATCCTGAAGTGATTCCCCCATCCGGGCTGGTCATTACGGAAGAAGGGGGGGCTCCGACTCTGCGAATCAATCCCCCCGCAGGCAGGACTGGCACCGCCAGAATCAGAGTGCAGGTCGAAGATGGAGGCCTGGATAGCGACCTGGAAACGACCCAGGATAATGGCATCTTCCAGCGCTCCTTTGACCTGACGATTAATCCCATAGAAGAATCACTGGAGGAGCATATCGCCTTGCGGGTTGTCAGTTCCCCCACAACGGTTGACTCCAGTGGTGAAGTAGTAGCGCTGCCGGAAAATCAGAGTTGGATCAGTGAGTGGGCTACTTACTGGGTCGAAATCTGGGTGAGTACCGAGAACTTAAGCAATCAGGGAATTACTCAGGTTGCAGTGGACCTGAGCTATCAGACAAATTATACCTCGGCGACAGAGATTAAGTTTGGTAATGCATTTACGCAGAATCAGGCGGGGACCATCAATGATGGGACTGGATTGATTGCGGGGCTGTCAGCCGAAGCCAGTATGACTGATCTGGGGATTAATACTCAGCTGCTATTTGCCCGGATTAAATACGAATCACTGGTTGCGGACGGTGTTTTCCTCGATCTGGACGGGCAGAGTATCGGTCCGTATGATCTAGAGTTTCAGCTAATCGCTCCTCAAATCGGTTTGGGAAATGAGCGGACAGCAGTGACACCGCTTATCAATACAATTGGTTCGAAGATCTGGGCGAACCCGTTTGACCTGAACGATAATGATGCCGTTGATTTCCGTGACCTAAGCCTGTTTGCCGCCGTTTATGGAAAGAAACCCAGTGAGTCGAGTAATGACTACGCCTGGTTCAGTGATTACAATCAAAATGACCGAGTCGACTTTAGAGATCTTAGTTTATTTGTGAGCAATTACAGAAGTAGTAAAACTGGTAATGCAGATATCCATTACCCTGCTAATTTCCCAGACGCCTGGGATAATCCGCTACTTGTCTCGATCGAACCACAGACGAAAACGAAAACAGCCAGCTTGACACAGGCAGAAGCCGAACAGGTTGTAGAGAAAGCCATTGCGCAGGCCAGTAAACAGTTCACTTCGGAGATGAACGAGTTGTTATCAGGCGTTGAAGTCAAGGTGGTCGATCTGCCTGGCCGAACACTGGGGCGAGCTGTTCCAGGTACGATTTATCTCGATGTGAATGCAGCCGGTCACGGTTGGTTCATTGACGACACGCCACTTGATCACAGCGAATTTGCATTCAATAGCCAGTTATCCCTGATTGCTTTACCAGAGAACGCGGCAGCGGGCCGCGTTGATCTGTGGACAGTGATTCTACACGAGCTTGGCCATCTGGTCGGTTACGAACATGAAACTGAGGGCGTCATGGCAGAGACGCTATCTCCGGGAGTTCGTAAGCTGGCAGAATGGGAAGAAAATTCGGATCTGTTTTTTGCTTCCGTGCAGGAAGAAGCAGAGTTATTGCCGTTTTAGCTGTGGTATCACTTTCTTGCTAATCTGCAGGACGAATGGGAACTGCTATCTTCGGGATGTCCTGACTGGTAAGGGAAGTCAATTGAGTAATCAACATCCATCAATCCCGATTCTGCACAACAGGCCTGAAAAAGATCAGCCAAAAAAGAAAAGAGCTGTCCAAAAATGGGACAGTTCCTTGTCTATGTCGGCGGTGGGAATTGAACCCTATGTCCTCAGTCCCCGTAGGGGCAAAAAACTCAGCCAACCCATATTTATAGAACTGTCCAGCACTTGAACAACTTCTGATTTTCTTCTGCCGGTCGCTTTTAAATTCCTGTCAACTCACACGTATTTGCGTAGACGCCTTAATTTCAGTAAGCGTCCGGCCTACCCATGGTAGTGGGGACTGAATTTGGTTAG
>TARA_R110002111_G_scaffold261826_1_pt1 | contig 54792 bp, 38 predicted proteins | sample TARA_R110002111 | Tara Oceans TARA_R110002111 (sample SAMEA4397363) | marine metagenome | biome: Polar Biome; feature: [ZZZ] marine water layer (ENVO:01000295); material: water (ENVO:00002006), including particulate matter (ENVO:01000060) such as... | depth 199 m
CATTGTTCGCACAACTCGGTAAACTGAATCTCTGAGCCGCCCTGGGGTATTCATATATTCCAGTGTACTTAGTTGACATAATATGCATTATGTGTTCTTTTATGAGAGTATAATCGTAGATGTTCACATTTTTGATTACTACTATTTAGGAGAGTGCAGAATGACTTGGCAACGAAAACTTTTAGAATCAACTGAAGCAACACGAGTTTTTATCACTGGTAAACCTCCTAAAGCTGTGCATGTAGCGGTGCATGGATCGTTTGACATTATGTATGACGATACGATTGCTGATGATGGCACTAGATGGGTCGCCTTTTATCCCGACCATGCAAGTGATGTGCAAAAGCTGCTTACCGCCTCGTCTAGACCTAACGAAGCGATTGTATCCTATGGCAGCCATGGATGGCGAGTTTGGTTGCCAGAAGGCTCTGGCAATGCTTTAGATCCTCAAAGCGATCTATCTCAAATAGCCCACATTCCGAGAGATCCCGAATTCTAAGATAGTTTCTAATCATGAAGAGTTCTTCGAACATACTAGATCATTGTACTTGGAACTAAGGATGCGCATAATTTCATCGACCAATGATGTTAAAAGTGGCCCTATTAAAGGCGATGTAATTTTTCTGGATTGAAGATAATGACCGGGTAACGAATTTTACCCGGTCATTATCTGCATGCCAGGGATCAGACAACCGATTTCGAAGGGGGAAACTATAATATGGACCAGCTGTCATTTCGTCATGTTGTTGTTTGCATCGCACTTGTTGTTGCTGTGGTGGTGTCGTGGAGTCTTGGCAATTTTCCGCGAGTTGAGAATCGCGGTAACTCCATGCCACGGAATGGGGGCATGGATGGGAAAACGATTCCGTTGATGGATATTTGGGACGCTGAAGGGAACCACACCGCCCTTGAAGTAACATATTGGGATGCTGAAAAAGGAAACGAACAGTACAAATCGTGGGGCGACGCGAAGGTTCCGCGAACGATTTCGATTGCGGTCGATCAGCAGGCAACGTTCAAAGGCAGGCTTGCAACAGCGATCAATCTAAAGTGCAACGTCGAGTCCCGCCTGTCTAAGAGACCCCAGGGGGAGAATTATTTCTTCGGGAAAACTGAAATTGTTAAAATGCGCGACGGAATCGACGGAATCGACAGAATCGACGGAATCGATGAGGTATTGATCGTTGCTATTTCTACCGATCTAAGCAATTCACCTACAAAAGAAGCACGTCGATGCAAAGAGGGCGAGATCGTTTGCAACGGAGATGCCGTTGAGGCTGGACTTGATAGAATCCAGGCGGAACTTTGGGACAAGTACGACGGGAAGTGTGAGTGGCTACTCCCAGAACTCCTGACCGGCTATATGAAGTTGGACCGCGAGGAGTTCTATATTAGGCTGCGAAAGTTCTTGACGAAGCGATTCAAGCAAGATTCTGGGAGCGGGCTTCCCAATCGGATCCGCCTGCTGCTGTTCACGGGTGTAGATGAAACGAATAAAGCTAAGCAAGCAAAGCATATCGACGGAATGATCGAAAAGCTTCACAAGGACTTGGGGTTTGCGTATCGAGGAACGTCTCGGAAGTGGTTTTTTCCAATGACTCTCGGTATCGCTATCACGTTAGGTCTGGTTTTAATGGTGTCATACCGCAGGAGGAAAACGCAGCAGGCAGACTTATCTTGGCGAATCCCGAATTGGAACAACCGGATACTTCATTACCTGATGCTGGCTTGGTTCTTGGAAGCTTTGTGCCTTGCCTCTGTCATCTCAAATACAGCAGACGTCATGATTGGTGCTAGTCGTCCGCCATGGATAGAGTTTGCTTTTGGTTCCGTCGCCGTTCTTCTCGCGATACAAATTCCCAAAAGCGAGAAGGCCTTTGAGGAATTTGTCGAACAACCAGCAACTTCGAGATGAGCAAAGTAGCAGCGTTCGTCCTCCATCTGGTCAGCACCCTTAATCCGCCGGTTTCGAGGTTGTCTTAGCCATAAGGGCGTGTCCTGAGGCGCGCATGCATTTTCTGGCTTCCCCCCCCCCACCTGCGTATTGCGAAACTGCGTCGGCTTCATCGTCGAATGGCACGTAGATTTATCTAACTCCTTTTGCAATTTCGCTTTTGATCACATGCCTTGGTTTTCTGAGGAAGGCATAGTGCTTGGGTCTGCGTTTTAATAAGCGTGGTTCAAATCGGTCGGATCGATCAGCAACTCGATGGCAGGCGATGCAATCGAGCAGTTGTTGATAAAGAATCATTCGAAACGCACAGCCTCGATGCTCTTGGTAATCAATCAGTCGCTGAAACTCTTCGAGAAATTGGAGGGCTCCTTTGAAGCTAATGGTTCGCGGCTGGATGTCGTGCTTGCTTGCCGCTTGAGCCATGATCGTGCGAATGAGATTGTAGGCGAGGACGTGCGTCCAGATGTCTTTGCGCACCAGTTCCGGCGTCTTACAGCGCAGAATGTCCATCTGCAAAGTTTGTTTCACCGAACGCAGATCAAGCTCGACATTCCAACGTGCCCGATAGAGTGCCCCAAGGTCCTCTTTGGTAAACTCCCTGGCATCGAGTAGCGTTGTTACGACAATGATCACCTTGCTGCGAAAGCCAGCTTGCTCGATGTGAATACGACATTCACGCACCGTGAGAAACTCAGGCAACATTTTCTGAGCTTGCCAGCTCAGCGAACGAATCAGTGGTCTGGGCCATTGAACAATATGATCTCCTTTACTCAACCGCTGGCCTCGTCTGAAGTCGGCCTTCCGCATCGCTTGCAGTTGGGAGACCGAATCGACTCCTCGCTGTTGGAGCGTAAGTAGCTCTCTCCAAGTGCACATCAGCCGATCGGTCAGCACCACATCACCAGGACGAAAGAAGTCCCAGAGCGTGCGAAACACGCTTATCTCGCCTTGCCCCTTGCCTGCGTATCGACAAATCCCCAGGTCAATAATCGCACCGCAGGAAAGCGAAAAGATGGCAGCGATGCGTGCCAATGGAAAGCCAAGACCGGGCTTCTGAGAATCATGTTGTGGATAGGCTTCCTGATTCTCAGGCGTATCGGGCATTGATACCGTCGAGCCATCGAACAGGTAGACACGTCGGCCTTTCCAAAGCCAATCGGATTGAGCGTTCTCATCAAGAGTTTGTCCTGTCTTTTGCGCTACGTCGGAAAACAACTTTTCTGGCAAGCGTTTTCGTGCTTGGCAATAAGCGCCCGTTTCTGCGGAGCATTCGCTTTGACCTCGGGAGAAGCGATGCGTAATCAAGCGCGCGACGGCTGCCCGGCAGGAGTGATCAGCGCTCAAAACTTGGCTCAGAAAAACCCATAGCGTTACCAGCGGTGGGTAGATGCTGTCGTTCCAAACAACCTTCGACGCAGTCAGTGCTTGCGAAACGATCTGCTCCGAAAGGACGTTTGTAAATGGTAAATCGCCGTCCTGAAGAAACTGGCGCCGCAGAAAATTGACCTGTTGCCGGAAACGACCTTGGTTAGAATGACACATCAGAAAGCCTCCTTGCTGTTGATGGTTGTGCTGCACAACACCATCTACGCAAGTGAGGCCCTTTTTGCCTAGAGCATTTCAAAACAAGCACTTACAGAAATCTACGTGCCATTCGCTTCATCGTCCGACGCACTTTGAGGGCAGCCACAAACCCCAAAAATGTTCCTTTTAGCAGAAAGCTGTTTATTCAGTAGACACAGTTCCTGAAATGCTCAAACCGATTTCCATATTGCCGTCAGCGAAAACAAAATACAGCATAGCCGTATGAGTTGATGTTTATGAAACAGACATCAGCTTTGCGAGAATCGTTATACCCCCCAATCTTTAGATGTCACGGATTCCTGTTTCATACATTTGAATTCACCTTCTACAAAATTTCTTGTCCTAGTGAGACTCTGCAACCTTTAAGGCATGCAAGAAAAACACAGGGCCACCTGAAAGTGACTTTGACCGGTTTGGAGAAGCACAAGATAGAATCCACTTTCAGGAACCGCGGGACAGCTTGTTTTTCCAGATGAGCTTAAAACCTTACTCACTGCAGAGAGCTCAAAAGCCTTTGAAGCTGCTAACTCAGTTTGGCCTGATGGCTATGATCGTCTTTTCAAGAAAATGGAAATCGTAAAACGGCTCTGGTCTCGTTGATTTTTGTTGCTCCGTGTAACACATGACAGCGGCGATGCGCAATCAGGGTCTGGTGCGGGCGCGGATGTTGCACAGCAGAAGAAAAAAGGGGGCCTGAGAATCACCTCAGGCCCCCTACGGTTCAGGAACTGCTGGCTAGCGATGTAAGTGACCTGAATCCGTTCAATGTCATTTGGCCTGCTTGCTTAAAGTTGCCTGCTGTTAAGAAATTGTCAAAGAGAAGCGATTTCCTACCGACGAAAATGGTGAAAAAAACAAGAAATGGGAAACCCGATTTTCTGAGGGAAATACCGGATGATTTCGGTAGTGATTAATACTGCTCAAAGTCACGAACTGCCATGCAGTCTTGAGTGGTGAGAGTGTCCTGTAAAGAGAAACCAGTGTGGTTTCAGAATAAATCAGGACGAGAATCATCCCACGGACAACGTTATGGTAAAATGGGACACGCTCGAACGAGCGGTCTTATCGCTTTTCGAGTACCAGACTGGGGAGGTCAGGATTAACAACAGCGGCCCAGGTTGTGCCGATACATAATTCATCAAAGAGAAAGTCCCCCTTGCGTCCCACCTGGATCCGAACCAGATCGAAGACATTCGAATTCTGAAACGGGGTTGTGATACAGGTCCAGACAGGAGGTTCCCCCTCCGGAATGGCTTCTGCTTCTGAAAAGGCCCGCAGAAAGACCTGGTCAGAGGCTTTTTCGCTGGCGACAATTTTCGCGACGAAAAAATACGTTTTTCCTGTTTGCAGCGGAGGTGCTTTTTCCATGATCTGCATGTCGGCTTGCAAAGTTGCGTAACTTTCAGAACTCATACCCATCAGAATATTACGCGGATGGGCTGATACCGTTGATGTCTGCAGGGAGAGATTGCCAAATTGCTCAGCAGCAGTATCCGGTCCACTGTTGATTTTCTGCATGTAGAAGCTGAGGTAATAGATGGCGTTCGTATCCATGCGAATCGGTTTTTCTAAAGTGCGCCAGGCCGTATTTCCCTCCCGAAGCTCGATCAGCCCCATCCGGTTTTCTGCCAGTTTTGTTCTGGCCAGGGACTTGCGGGGGTGGCTGTCGCCTGTGGCGAGTTCGCCGCTGTGCCCCTGCTGTTTCCGCCAGGGATTTTCCCAGCCAATGCCGGTATCTTGCCATTCAGAAAGATGTTCCAGATCACTGATCACAGGGGGGTGGAAACTGTCGTAGACCTGTAACTCCTGTTGCAGCGCCTGTAATTTTTTCGGTGCTCCGGGAACTTCTCTTTTAAAGTTTTCCGATTTCAGCGGAATGTCATCAACGGCATTCTGTTTGAGATGCCTGGCTTGTCCTTCCTGAATAACAATCGCTTCTGCAAACTGCTCGTTTTTCTGATTGGAGTCGACCCGCACCGCCCCTTCGAACACATGCAGTTCCACTTCACCATCCTGATCAATCTTGGCACCATATTCGGTCCCAATATCATGAAATGTCAGCCGGGGGGTGACCAGAGAAAATTCGGGCGTTGGTTCATATCCGTGGAGAACCACCGTTCCATATTCAATGTTCGCACAGCAGCTCGTCACCAGCTCGATTTTGGTCGGCCCTTCGATAACCAGTCGAACGCCGGAATCGAAACGAAATTCCGCAACCCCCTGTTCCAGCACCAGGTCTTCGGTTAACAGCCTCTGCCCGGAGAATTCCGGCAGAAACTTGCCTCCCCAGACGCAATCAGTAGAACGGGTCAGTGTGGCTACGTAAGGCAGATCTGTTATCTCGCTCTTTGCAATCGTATCAGGCGTCTGCTTCCAGAGAAAATCGCCTGAAGTCATCCATTCCATCGCCAGAAAAAACATCAGGGAAGCAGCGGCAACGAGGAAATAATTAATGACGGGCGTCCGTCTTTCTGCAGGAACCTCCCTGATGACTTGAGGCTCCCGGCCTGACAGCGGCTCTGGTGCGATTTCCCCGATGGCAATCTCTTCCAGCATCTTCAGATGCTCCGACATGTCAGCCTGGATCGCCGCATTGATATCGGAGTACTCAAAGTAGTACTGCACCGCCTGGGGATCGGAACATAAAAAGTTTTGGAACTCTTCGAAATCCGAATTAGACAATTCTCCGTCCTGGCTGTTTAACAGCCGGTTCAGTAACTGTTCGAACTCGGGAGGCAGGTCTTGGATTGACATTAGACTTGTTGCTCACTTTGGAGCTTACGCGAAATACATTCCGCCAGTTCACGCCTGAGGAGTGAAAGACGGTTATAAAGCGTCTGCATGGATTTGTCGGCCGCTTTCGCGATTTCCTTCACTGACTGGTTTTCAAAAATGGCCTTCTGCAACAGCTGCTTATCTGCTCGATTCAAGCCGTTTAAACATTCATGGAGATACTCAATTCGGTGATTGAAATTTTCTAAATGCTTCTCTCGCTTCTGAGACATTGTTTCAATGAGCGCTTGATCAAAATAATGCCGATCGAGCCGAATCTTTCTGCGGTGATTACAAACAGTAAAAAAAGCGATTCCACAGGCCCAGGAAAAAAAACTTCGTTCCTGATCGAACTCATCAAACTTATTCCAGAGAGTCAAACAGACATGCTGATAAACATCTTCAGCATCAGAACTGTGAGGCACCAACGTCCGGATGTAACCAAATATCCGTAACCGATCTTCACTTAACAAAGATGTAAAGATCCCTCTTGTATTTTGTTCTAGCGATGGTATTGAAGTCGACATCAAAGTCGGAAACTCCGTTCAAAATAACTGCACGAAAATGAAACATTTAATGATCATCGCAAATTCAGATCATCAAAATAAAATCGCACAAAATCTGGTCCAGAACGGGAATCTTCGCCAATTCTTCTATAACATACAATACATACGATTAGTAATCTTGCAAGAAAGAAATGATACCATCAAAGCGATTCTTCGAAAATCAGTACGATCGACCATCTGAACCATGGTCGAAAAGACGAAATTGCAGGCAAATCACAGCAACAACCAGCGTACGGATTCTTTTTGATCAATCAACGAAGGTGCCCCCCCAAAAAAACAGTATGCAGCATCACTTTGAAAAGCTGAGTCAGCCGCTGCTCTGAAGCACTTCAAAGAAATTCTCGTTCAGATGTTTTTGATCATCCCCCGCGGCGGGTGCGGAAGCGTGTTCAAAAATCAGGGCTGTAAAACGCAATGTATCGCCGGACCAGCTCTTCAAGAAAGGCATCCCGATCGATCACCCACATAACGGGTGCATAGAAAGCTGTGAGCAGGGGCACATACTCAAGAGGTGTGCCTTGCGGCGTCTGAACTGAGCCAACAACCGGCCCAATGCTCGCCACATAAACGATCAACAATATAGGTACTGCATAATACACCAAACGCAGAATTCTGGATTCATTTTTGTCCGTCATACGACCAACCTCCTCAGATCACACAGATTAATCACAGCAGCTTAAACGGTGAAACACAATGCAATAATATCAAGCGCAGCGGAGAAAACACCTGAAAAATAAGGTTACTCTTGGAGATGGTCGGCGGAGAGCAAATGCGGGCCCCTGGAAAACGCTCTGATTTGCCCCGTTCCCGGATCGTTTGGCTGAAAGGCGGGAAACATGTCAAAAAATCCATACGAATTAGACTCGGGGAGGTATTGTTGATATACTTAAGAAGGTTGCGAATCTGAATCGGTTCCAGGCGCAACGCCTATGCAAAATCCCGGTTAACCATCACCAGCAGCCTGCCTGCCATCACGCACCTGCCCCAGAGAATCATTTTATGCACCACCTGCATCGTCGTATTATTCCTTACGCATTTTATGTCGGTTTGCTCTTATTTTCTCTGAATGATCTTTATGCAGCAGAGAAGACCTCGCCTGTTCGCCCACATGAGCGCTGGATCTGGACAGAGCTGATCGCCTTCGATAACCAGCAGCCTGATTTCGGCGTCGATCAGTACCTCAAAGCGACAGACTTCACGCCGAAAGCAATTTGCCTGCTGATCGGCTCACCCGATTTTGTGCTTTCACATCCCGGCATAGAGCAAGAGGTCGGGCTGCCTAAAGAATATTGTTCGCGCGAAGGGCACGAATTTAATCGCGAACGGAAACGCCAGGACTGGACTAATCACCAACTGCGGGCATTGATCCAGAACTTGAAAAAGCGTGACGTCGAAGTCTTTCTCAGTTCGTTTGCAAAATACACCCGCGATAATGAACATCGTGAGTGGATCAGCGATCATCTGGAAGTGTTGCACGTCTGGAAGAATCATGGCAAGGTCTGGGGGCTCAATTGTCTTTCCCGGCTGAATGACGGCTCGTATTTTGAAGACTACTTCGCCGCGCAAATGGTAAAGACGCTCTCCGATTACGGGTTCGACGGCTGGCACGGAGCCGATGGCTTTGGGCCGTTGTCGGGATCGATTCATAATACATCATTTGCAGATGATATGATCGACCAGTTCGCAAGCACCCCAGGTCTGAAGTTGCCCGAAGTCGTAACGCAACAGTGTGGTTATGATATTCCTAAACTAAAGGCACGAGGCGACTGGATACTGAAGCACAAACGCGCTGAGTGGTGTGAATTCTATGCCGATCGCTGGGCGAGGTTCTGGTCAACAATGGTGACTGCATTGCATGCAAAACAGAAACAGGCCGTCATCAATTCCGCCTGGGGCAGAGCCCCCTTTGAATCATTATATCGATATGGCATCGACTATCAGCGCATCGCCGCGACAGGCGTCGATGGGATTATCGTCGAAACCGTTGCCGCTGGTCTCGCCATGGATCCACGTCTGTCCGGAATTGATCGGCACGATGACTTTCTGTCAATGCTCATGCTGATCCGTGCCTGCGTGCCCGATACGCGTCTTATTTATCTGCAATCCGTGCATGATGTGGTCGAACAATGGGATGCCATTCATCATCACCCGGCAGTATTGGAACGCGAGATTTATGCGCTACCGAATGTCTTTCACACACGACCCGATGGCACACTGCAACCGAGCGGGGATGGTTTTCTGGTCTGCCTCGGTGATGGTTTGAAACGAGAGGAATGGCAGTGGTTGGATGAACGCTGGAACCTCGCGTTTTCAGAAATCCCCCAATCGACGAACGGTGCTTTAGTCGTCTGGTCAGACGCCGCTTATCGCGATCAGATGGCGGACTTTATCAAAACGCGCACCTGGAATACGCATCGCATCCTGGATCAGATCATGGTTGCCGGTGCGACCATTCAGTCTACGATTAATGTGAATTCGTTGGAGAATGCACGCGGTGCCATTCTGGTGTTGAACCCTCATCTCTATCCCGCTGAAGATCTATCCAAAGTCATGCAGTATCAAGGCGGCCCGATCATGCTCGTCGGGCGTAAAGTTGACACGCTGCCCCCAGCCGATTTCGAATTTCGTGATGTTTATCCACCGAACGAAATGTGGTGTGGTGTTTATAATGCAAAATCGGTTGATCTGAAAAAATCGGTCGAAATTGTCAAAGAGGAAGAGGAGGTCCCACTCGGCGATTTGACATCACTGACCGCGCCCCGGAGTTACTGGACTCATCTGACGTATCGAAAGGTCTCCTCGGGATTCATGCAAGCCTGTGCTCAAACACTACAAAAAGTCTCGGGAGCAATTACAGTGACTTCTGAGAATAATTCTGTGGCGATCATGCCTGTCATTCAAACCGACGGTCGGATTCGCATTGGAATCAAAAACCGGTCACACAGTTACGCACGTCCGCAAATCGATATCGGCAAGCCGGTTGAATCGGTGAAAGTACTCACCAGTTTTCCAAGTGTTGCGATTCACCCCAAAGATTCTAAATTTAGTGTACGTGTCCCCGGTCAGGGAGTCATTGTGCTTGAAGTGACGACAAAAGAGAACGAATAAAAAATGCCCGGAACCTCTCGCTGACTGATTGTTCAGAGGGGAATTTTGATCTCGAGAAACAATATTCCCATCAGCCTGGGAGTACACCGTGTATGTCTTAAATCGGTTCCCGGTATCTAGCCTGTGTCCAGGTTTACGGAAGCGTCTCCAGGACCATTCGGGCCGGGTCTCATAAAACGAGAGACGCTATGGTTAAATGGGACGCGCTCTAGCCGATGAGCCGAGATGAGAGACTCCGCTTCCCATTTTGTCGCGGGCGTCGATGTTCCGAAAGATTCTCTCGATATCTTTTTACAAACAACAGTCAGCAGCAAATAATCGCTTAATGTGCGCTGCAGTACACTGATATTGCCCTGCAAACCGAAGATGAAGAGAATGCTGCATCTCATTGTGAATCAAAGGCTTGCGAAGAAGTGCGAAATGATGCGGAGGGAGAGAATAGGGCCGGCAGGACTCGAACCTGCAACCAACAAATTATGAGTTTGCTGCTCTAACCGATTGAGCTACGGCCCCAAGTTGTTTTCTGATCATCGTTTATATTACAGGGTTCAAACGCGGATGCTACCAGATCTCTGCTTCTGAATGTCTGTGAGGTGAATGGCGATAGCTTACTGGAGACCCCGTTGACTGTCAAAGCATGGAGACTTGAAAGCCGTAATCCTGCCTGATTTTCCGTCATTTTTGATCGTCTGTTGAAGTCTGACACCAGGCCGGGTAAACAGGATCATTGTGTGCCTGTGATTTCTTCTGAAAACGCTCCGTCTACCTGAGGAGGCCTGCTTCCATCATGCATCGCGTGTCTCTCTGCTGCCTGCTGCTGTTTTACATCGGTTTCCTGCCTGAATTCCTCTCCCCTGCCCGGGCGGATCATCAGACGGCAGAAAAAATGCCCGCGGCTCCTGTTCGTGTGGCGACGGTCATCGGCGGTCACGTTCATCCGGCTCTCTGCCGCGCGCAGAACGGCGATCTGCTGGCGGTCTTTAACGAAAACGGAGGGGGCGGCAAAGAGCTGCTGCTCTCACGCTCGACCGACGGCGGCCTGCACTGGTCGACGAGTACACCCATTCCCACGATCAAAGACTGCTCGATTTATCCCGGCTCACTCACCACGCTCAAGAGTGGTGAAATCGTTTTGCACTGGTCCTGCTACCGCGTGGAAACGGATCGCCGCTGGCGCGTGCCTCAGTTCTGCACCTCGAAAGATGACGGCGTCACCTGGTCTCCCGTCACAGAAATTCCGTTGGAAGATCTGACGAACTATACCTGCCTCAGACATCCGATTCTCGAACTTGATGCCGACCGCTGGGTCTGTCCCTTTTATGACCGTACCGTGATTTATCATCGTAAAACCAATTCCGTCTTCCCGTTTGCCGACGGTCGCAATCATGGCATGGTGCCGCTCGTGCAGACAACCGGGGGAACATTTATCAGCGGTGCGCCGCAAGCCCGTTCTCCTGTTCCCGTTGGTAAGCCGGGACAGATGGTGTATGGCCTGCGTTCGACCGATCAGGGAAAAAGCTGGACCCCGCTTCACAATCTCCCCTACTTCGGCGTCGCCGGTTATGATTTGACTGCTCTGAAAAACGGAACCCTCGTGTTAACGTCGATCCTGTATGGCGTGGGCCGCGATGATGAATGGGCATATGAACTGACGCTCTCGCATGATGAGGGGCAGACGTGGGACAAAACGAACTCGGTCATCATCTATAACCCGGGGCGTCCCATCAAAGGTCGCGGCTGGCCACGCACGGTTCAAATTGATGAGCACACACTGGGCACGCTGTTTTATGATCTCGATTCCCAACAGACAGGGGGCCCCGGCGTCTTTTTCGCACGGACTCCTTTGACCGCGTTTCAGCCAACCAGCAATTAATGTGTCGTACGGGCAATCTGGCTCGACCGCCACGCTTCCGCATAGAGGGCAAAACCGATCTGCACCGGACGCGCTGTATCTTGCAATGCTGCGACCAGTTGGGGATCAAAGGGAGAAATTCCGCGTGCCCTGAGCAGACTGGCCGCCTGTAAGACCACCGCCTGATCATAGTTCGCCAGACTTTTTAACAACGCGTTGAGATCGTCAGCATGCTCGTTCACCAATCGCTCCGCATATACATAGGCGGGCGTTTTTTTGCCATCGCCGTCCGCATCAATCCAGACCGCGCCCGTCGAACCCACCACATGCGAAACGTATTCCGGAGAGTCCGGCTGATACGGTTTGGCGAGCGGCCAATAAAGGCCAGTCATGCCGGGCCCCGTCGTAATCGCGACCAGATGACAATCGTGCGGAAACTTCTTGAGCTTCCAGTTCCCTGCCCATTTCACGCCCCCTTGATCTTTGGATTCGATGTTTTCTCTACGAATCAGTTCTCCATTCGCATACACGCTGATCTGATCTGCGCTGACCCAGCGCGGCCCCGAAACAGTGAGACTCACTTCCAGTTCCTTAGGTCGAGGCACCAGCTCTCCCGGTCCATATTTGCCGTTCACCTTGATCTGTGTGAACAATCCATAAGAGAGCAGCACCTTGCCATCCACGAAGTTTTGAATAGTCTGATCGACATCAATCCTGGACGGATCTTTGTCTTCCGCTTGGATATAAGTCCGCGCCTGCCCCACGATATAACGGCTCACATCGTGCGAATCACTGCAGCCCACCGGCGTCAAAAACAGACCCCGGTTCAGCGCACCAAACCAGTCGCGATACAACTGCATGAAATCGGTTTGGGTGGCACCCGAATTGATGACTTCCATCGCGTTCGCCTGCAATCGCCAGCCATCCAGATTCTCGCCGGTTAAACTCAGATGATTCCTGGGATCAAACGGGCGATACTTCGAATGGATGTCGCGGGCATGATTCAATATCGCCACTTTGACGTTTGGCGTCTCGTAAATGCTTTTGAAGATCCCGTCCCAGTCGGGCAGTTTATAATCGGGAATCGGCCTCTCGGCTTGAACGGGAAACACATTAAAGTGCCCCCACTTTGTGGTAACCTCATTACCGATGACAGGCGTATAATACTGCCGCACGTTTAATTTTTGTGATAACGGTTCATAATCAATTTGCTTGTTATGGTCGGTGGCGATCGGGAATTCGATCTGCTCCCCCGCCAGTGTCAGCATGCGTTCTTCCATTGAACTGTCGCCGTGCCCCGAATGAGTCAGCGTGTGAATGTGCGTATCACAACTCACATAACCGGCGGTATCCACTTCGCGGCTGATCTTGAGCTGGATCTTTTTTTCAGCGCCTGCTTTCAAACTGATTTCCTGTTGGTCAATCCCATATTCAAAACCCCGCCCGGCATACACGGTATACTGACCGGCGGGCAAGCCGAAGTTCGTTTTCCCTTCACTGAGATACATCACCCCGGTCCTGACTGCCTGCTGTTCGTTCGACTGCGCTGTCGTCGCCACCAGAGTTCCTGCTGCATTCACAATCGTAATGCGACAGGGAATCGGCTTACCCGATTTTTCATCGACCACTTCAACCGAAAGCTGCGACTCCGCCAATACCTGTTGCTTCGGTTCAGAGAAGTACACGATCTCACCCACGCGTATATCATCGGGCGTTTGCTTTCCTGTCTGAAAAATACGCAACTGATTTTTGCCTGTTTTCAGCGTCTTGGGCGGAACAGTCAGCAACAGCTGCTGATCATTGGCGTCCGGGACCAGTTTACCGAGTACGGTGCCGTTCAGCTCGACATTCCAGCCTTGCTTCACATCGTCCTGCCTCAACAGGAGTGTGGCTTCGCCTTGATACGCTTCGGCCTCAAATGGAACCGACAATTCGTTTTGCTGTCCTAATTCCGGAAATGTCGACCACTCCCGTTCGCCCGCGCTGCGCAGGTGAATCATTTTCGAAGTGACAATCACCGACTCGCCTGCGACCGCTGATCCGGTGACAGCCAGAGAGATCAACAGCGCCAGGAATTTTCGTTTCATCATAGTAGTGAGCGACTTTCCAACATTGTTTTTTATGACGTTTTATTGAACAGGGCCCTCAATGCCCGGCGGTTTCTTTTTTCGTACTTTGCAGCAGATACGCCAGCAGGTCATGCAATTGTTGCGGCGATAAGATTTCCAGCAGATTTGCCGGCATTAACGAGAGTGGCGACTGTTTCTGTTCTTCGATCTCGTTTTTGGAAATCGGAAATTCTTTCCCTTTATTATCTACGAAGATCAGCACAGCCCCCTCTTCCCGCCGTTTGAGTCCCGAGAAGACACGACCGGCGTCGGTAATAATGGTAGTCGTACGAAAATTGATATCAACGGCACGATTGGGATCGAGCACGTCTTCCAGCAACCGTTCCAGCCCCCGGTTGCCAATCCCGTCCAGTTGCGGACCGACCACGGCCCCCTTCCCGGCCAGTTGATGACAGACGGCACAATTCTTCTCGAACACTGCCTGACCGTTTTCAAGCGACAACTGAAACGTCTCGTGTGATTTCAAATGCGTGGCAATATTCTCCTGCGTCTTTTTTTCACGTGGCGGCAACGCACTGATTAACGTCTGCAGACGTTTTTTTAACTGGGGATCTGTCGCCTGCTGTATCTGATCCTGAATCGCCGGCTCCGTCAGCAGTTGAGGCGCGACGATGCCTTTCTCTGCATAACTCACCAGCCGTTCGGTCCCCTCAGGCTGTTTGGACAACGCCTCCGCCAATTGCGTCTGCAGACGAGAGGGATAGGTTTTAAACGCCTGCTGCAACAATATATCAAGTTGATCCTGTTTCTGATGTATCACCGCCTGAATCACATCGTTTTGAAAAACATCGGTCGCAGCAACGCGCACTGCTGGCAGAGGAAACAGCGGTCGAAATGCGTCGGTTCCATCCACTGTGATCACAGCCAGCGCCAGTTCATTCATTAGACCTGGATCAAGTCGTTCCGCAGACAACAGATCAACCAGCTTCTCACGGGCGGCACGCATACGAAACTCCTGCACCAGAAACGCCGCCGCCGACAATCGACTGATCTGTTGCTGCAGACCTTCTCCGGAAACCGAAACAACGGCCGGCTGAAATCGCCCGACGGCCAACCAGGCATACGCCTTTCCGGTATCGCCATCGACGATTTCCAGATAACCCGATTCGCCCTCGTATTCCTTGAGATCCCAGCTCACCTTTTGCGCGAGATCATTGCGCGGCGCAGTAACACGTTTGATGACGCTCTGATCTTTCGACCGTTTCAATTGTACATAGTTCAGACCATGATCAGGTTTGTCAGGAAAGCCGACATGTCCCGCCAAGTAAAACTCCAATTGTGCAGGAATCTCAAAATCACGCGAAACCAGACGTCCCGTTGACGTTTCTCCGGCAGGTAAACTACAGAAAAACGGGGCTGACTGATCGCCATCTGCGGACGTGCGCTGCTGCACGCTCCAGGGATTCGCATGCTCCCCCTCAACCACAGGCAGGTTCACCCATTGATGCGGCTGGTCGGCGTTCGCCGCCAATAATCGGTCAGTCAGTTGAACGGCCCACTCCGTGAGCGCATCATCGAACTTCAACCCCTTTTGCTGATATCCCTGCAGCACGGCTTTGATGATCTCGACCTGCAGATCCGGATCGTCGGCTAATTTCGTACGGGCCAGCGCAATCATCTGCGGCAGTTTTTCCGCCGATAAGTAGCGCACGACATGCCGAAAGTAATCGGGCAGTTCACCTTGATCGATTTGTTCTGTTTTCAGATATTGAATGAGATACAAGGCCGCCTGCTCCGTCGGCACGGCCAGAGAAAGCTGCGCCAGCTCCCGTCGTTGCAGCGAAGTCAAACTCGACGAGTCCAACTGCTTGAATACACGCGAATCTCGAATCTGCAGCATCAACGCCCGCCGCACAACATACTCCAGATGATTGTCGTCCGCAGACACCCTCTGTTTTAACGCAAACAACGGCTGAATATTTTCCAGCTGCGGATGCAAGCCCAGTGTTTCTGCAGCTGCCCGTTGCACGAACGCATTTTCATCTAACAGTGCGTGTACCATCTGCAAGCGGTTCTGTTCGTTCCATGAATTCCGTTCGGCGAGAATTTTCGCGGCATGAATCCGCACCAGTTCAGAAGGACTCGACAGCGCCTGCGAAATTAAATCATCCGTCAACGCGCCCAACCGGAACAAAACCCACAGCGAGTGTACAACAATCGTCGGCTGTTTCGCTTCGCTCACTGCTTGCTGCAAAGGGCCAATCGCAGCCTGTCCCTTTTGATCCGAGAGATAATCGGTAATCAGTATCCGCGTCATCAAATTCGGAGAACCCAGCAACTCAATCAGCTGCGGCACACTCAATTTTGAATAATCAACGTGTGCGTGATTTTTGTCTTTACACACAATCCGCCAGATACGACCACTGTGACGATCCCGACCCGGATGATCCAGGGGAACCTCATAATGGCCGATAATTTTATTGTAAAAGTCAGCCACATATAGGGCGCCGTCCGGTCCCAGCCGCACATCGACGGGTCGAAACCAGGGATCGGTGGTCGAAAGAAAATCGGGTTCTTCTTTCGCTACAATCGTCGAACCATGATACACGGGCGAATTGCGATTCAGACGGCAGGTCATCACGTTGCCGCTGAAGAAATTGCCTTGATACTCCGGCGGAAACTCTTCGCCCGAAATAATTTCGACGCCCGCAATCGCCGTTGAACCATGCAGATGATCCATCATTGGTTTGACGAAACCCAGGCCATCATCGGGTTTGCCGAAGCTGGGATAATAACCACCGCGCAAGATTTGATAAATCGGTTTGGAGTGACAGTCCGCAGTAAACAGGTTCCCTTTTTCATCAAACGTCGAACCGAAAGGGTTCACCTGTCCGTGTGTAAAATGTTCGATGCGTGAACCGTCGAGCCGCATCCGATACGTGTTCCCTGAATGCATTTCGATTTTGTGACCATCACTGCCGCTGACGCTGGTCTGATTATTGAACCCATGATTTGCATACAACCAGCCGTCAAAGCCGCGCCGAAATGAATTATTCATGCCGTGCGTATCACGTTCAAATCCCATCGGCCCAAACAGTTTCGTCACCTTGTCGGCTTTGTGATCGCCGTCGGTATCTTCGTAGTACGCGATATCAGGAATGCTGAAGGCGATCACACCATTCTTGTACGGATACAGGCCCATCGGAATATTCAGCCCTTCCGCAAACGTGGTGATTTTATCGGCTCGTCCATCCCCGTTGGTATCTTCGAGAATCTTGATCGTGTCCTTCCCCTTAGTTCCCGGCTTGACGGGATAAGGGTATTCGGAGGAATCCGTAATCCAGAGGCGGCCTTTGATGTCAAACGCCATATTCAACGGCTTTTGAATCTCGGGTTCGGCTGCCACCAGTTGGATTTCAAAGTCGGCAGGCAGCGTGAACGCTTTCAATGCGTCCCGTGGAGAGAGTGGCTCGGTGGGACGAATGAATTCCCGAAACGGATCACCGGTTTTCTGAGCGTCGAGGGAATCATTCGTGAACAGACAAATGCCCATTGCCAGGCAGAACAGGTAACGCACACCGGATGTTTGATTCATTGCTGCTTCACCTAAGGATATGAAATAGAAAAACCCGCCTACTGTGTTCACGTTCTGTGAAACAGCAGGCGGGTTCAATCGTATAGGATCAAACAAGAGGAATCAATCAGAACCTATTCAAGTTCTTTGATATAAATGTTACGGAACTGCATCAGACTGCTGGCAGGGCTGAAGGTTCCGTCTTTCTGTTTTCCGCCATGGTGCTGGAACGCGATCGGCCCCTTTTCAGGCACGTCAGGCAGTTGCGCATTTTCGAGTACCATCTTGTTATTCATGATGACCGTCAAACGATCTTTCACCATGATGATAATGCACTTGTTCCACTCGCCCACCGGTTTGTCGGCATTGACTTTCGGCGTGACTCCGGCGCGGACTTCAGGGGAAACCGACTGATCGCGGCGGTAAGAATACACTTCTCCTGAACCGAGGGGCCAGCACCACATATTGACCTGTGCTTTGGAAGTGCCTCGCAGATAAATTCCCGAATCCGCATTTGGCAGTTCAACGGTAATTACATTGCCCTTCGCGTCTTTGAGTTCCGAACCATCGGCCAGAACGATCGGCACTTTATACAATCCGGTGGTCTCTTTGATCCGCCATTCCAGACTCATAATGAAATCGCCATACTCTTTTGCAGTCCAGAGATTTTTATCCCCTTTGGCTTCACTCTGCGCGTCGTAGTCGATCACACCATCTACAACTTTCCAGTGCCCGTTGTCCCCTTCGGGAACGACCCAGCCGGTGAAGTCTTTACCGTTAAATAATGATGCATATCCTGGATGTAAGAGATCCTCTGGTGACTTTTTGACAATTGCCCCATCAGTGACTGCACCTGGTTTTTCGGGCAGTTGTTTCTTTTGTCCAAAGACATCCGCCTGATTCAATACGGGTAACACGGCGACCGCACACAGACTCAACAATAATTTTTTCGCCCCAATTTTCATGGTGTACCTTTTCTCAAAAACTGTTTACCAAATCAGCGTGCAGCCAGTACACGCTGTGAATTTTATTGCGTTTCATCCTACCGCAACACGGATCGCCTTCCCACCCAAATACGAAACATTGTTAAGAGAAACCACTGTATCTTTGTGTCAGCAAACGATTTCCCACCAAATGAAATTGATTTCCCACTCCTCGCCGATTAACTTAACAGGATGACCCGGAATCATTTCATTCCACACGTCTCACTTGAATTCGAAAGATTTCATTCATGCGCGCCCTTACTTCCCCGCCGGTTCGAAAGCTCTCTTCATTGATCTGCTTTTGTTTGATCGCCGGGATACAATACACATCCACTCCACTGCCTGCTGAAGACACGAAGCTCAGCAAACAGGAACAATTCTTTCTGCAGAAGATCCGCCCGCTGCTCGAACTGAAATGCCTCGGTTGTCACGGAAAAATACCGGACGACATCAAAGGCGAGTACATCATGCTCAATCGCGAAGCCCTGATCAAAGGGGGCGAATCGGGAGATCCCGCCATCCTCGTCGGCAAACCCGAACAGAGCCCGTTCTGGAATGCGGTCACCTGGAAAGACGAAAGCATTCAGATGCCGCCACAAGAACGTAACCGGCTGAATGCCGCCGAAATCGCTGACTTGAAACAGTGGATCGCGGAAGGTGCCGTCTGGTCAGATCAGAAACGGGTTCCTCATAATTCCCAAGCCGGCTCGACCACCGAAATCGTGATATCCACTTCAGGCGGTCAGAGTCCCACCTGGACCAGCCGTCCTTATCAACCTGAAGACATCTGGGCCTATCAGCCCATTCAGCGCCCGGCGGTTCCCTGGGAAGCACTCGCAGTCCAACAGCCAGACCAGCGTCATCCGATCGACGCGTTCATTCAACAGAAACTCAAACAGAAGCAACTCGTCTCTTCAAAACCTGCCGACCGCAAAACATTACTGCGTCGTGCGACATACGATTTAACCGGGCTTCCGCCGACTGAAAAACAGGTTAAAGACTTTACCGCCTCGGACGAAAAGACGTCCTGGTCGTCTTTCATCGAACGCCTGCTACAAACGCCGCAATACGGCGAGCAGATGGCGCAGACGTGGATCGACGTCGTACGCTACGCTGACACCAGCGGTTTTGCAAACGACTATGAACGCCCCAACGCCTGGCGCTACCGCGATTATCTTGTCCGCAGTTTCAACGCGGATAAACCCTACGATCGTTTTATCATCGAACAACTGGCCGGTGATGAACTGGACCCGGAAGATCCGGAAATGCTGATCGCCACCGGTTTTCTGCGCAGCGGTCCCTGGGAACATACGGGTATGAGCGTCGCCGCCATCACCCGCCAGCTCTTTCTGGATGACATCACGCAGAGTGTCGGCGTGAGCTTCCTCGCACACAGTTTCCGCTGTGCCCGATGCCATGATCACAAATTTGATCCCGTCCCCACCCGCGATTACTATCGCATTCAGGCCGTCTTTGCTCCGGTCCAGTTCGCGGACCGCAAAGTTCCCTACCAGTCTTATGAAAACATTTCGGGCTTTGCCGAGATGAAGGTCCGTACGGAAAAGTTAATTCAAGAAACACGCGCCGAGCAAGAGAAATTCAAACAAAAAACCGACGCCGCTATCGCAGCCTGGCTGAAACAGGAAGGTTTTAAAAATCTGAAACAAGTCGCCGCGGACAAACGACCGCCACTCAAATGGTTCGGCCTCACCGAACTCGAAAAAAGCCTGCTCAAAATCAATAACAAACGAATCGACTACTTTGAACGGGAACTCAAACGGTATGAGCCTTACGCCTTCAGTGTTTACAATGGACCACCCAACAATTACCGCTCCACGCAAGCCGTCAATCTGATCCCCGGTCCGAAAAAACGACAGGGAGAGCTTGAGCAGACTTTCATTCTCGCAGGCGGTGCGATTACCGCGCCCACGGAAAAAGTCACGCCGGGAGTACTCAGTGCGGTCGCGGGTTCGAATAACGTTGAGCAACCCAATGCCTGGAATACCATTCCCAACTCTCAGGAAGGCAGACGCCTGGCGCTCGCTCGCTGGATCGCCAGTTCGAATAATACTCTGACCGCGCGTGTGATTGTAAATCGCATCTGGCAGATACATTTCGGCACGGGTCTGGTCGCCACCCCCAATAACTTCGGGCAAAAGGGAGCCAAGCCGTCACACCCCGAACTGTTGGACTGGCTGGCGACCTGGTTCATAGATCACGGCTGGTCGATCAAAAAGCTGCACCATCTGATTATGACTTCAGACACGTATCAGCAAAGCAGCCATCCGGTGAATCCGGAACAGGCTCAGACTCTAGATCCGAACAATCGATTCCTGTCGCATTTTCCCACGCGCAGAATGACTGCCGAGCAAATCCGCGACTCGCTGCTATTCATCACCAACGAGCTGAATCAGGAAAGGGGAGGCCCCGGCGTCTTTCCCGAAATCAACTGGGAAGTCGCCTTGCAACCACGGCACATCATGGGTTCGGTCGCCCCCGCGTATCAACCGATGCCGCGTCCTGAACAACGCAATCGGCGAACCTTGTATGCGTTTCGCTATCGCACGCTATCCGACCCGATGCTTGAAGTCTTCAATCGGCCGGGTAGTGAATCCTCGTGCGAACGCCGGGATGAAACCACGGTCACCCCGCAGGCCTTCGCACTGTTCAACGGACAATTCACGCATGACCGCGCGGTTGCCCTGGCACAAAAAATCAAGCAGCAAACGAAATCTAAGCCAGAAGCGATTAAGCAAATTTTCCAGGCAGTGGTCCTCCGCGCCCCGGAACCTGCCGAGTTAGCCGTCACGCTCAAGCACGTCAATGAAATGCAAGACTATCACCAGAAACACCCGCCACAAAAAGTCTCGCTGCCCCGTGAAGTCAAACGGGAAATGATTGAAGAATTAACAGGCGAGTCATTTACCTGGACCGAAAAACTGGATCTGGCTGACGGCTATGTCCAGGATCTAAAACCCTGGGACGTCGATGCAGAAACCCGCGCCCTGGCGGAACTCTGCCTTGTTCTGATGAATTCCAACGAATTTGTTTATTTACGATAAGAATCCTATGCACCGATTACAACGACGCGATTTTCTCTACGGCATGAGTGCCAGCCTCGGCACCGTTGCACTGAACGCCCTGCTTCAGGCAGAAGAAAAATCCGCACAGAAATCCCCCAATCCGGTTCTAGAAAAACCACTGGCACCGCGCGATCCGCATTTCAAGCCCCGCGCCAAAGCCTGCATTTTTCTGTTCATGGAAGGGGGACCGAGCCAAATAGACACGTTCGACCCCAAGCCGGCTCTGGAAAAACTGCACCTTAAAGAGTTCGTGCGCGAAGACAAACAGGTCTCCGCAATGGCCAGCGGCAAACGTTATTACATCAAAAGCCCCTTCAAACACCGACAAGTTGGCGAATCGGGAATTTCACTCTGCGAACACTTTTCGCATCTGTCTGAAGTCGCCGACGATCTCTGCGTGTATCACGGTTTGCAGGCGGAATCGATCAATCACCCAACCGCCTGCTACCACATGAATACCGGCAATCGCTTTGGTGGCGACCCGGCGGTCGGCTCTTGGATGACTTATGGACTCGGAACCGAAAATCAGAATCTGCCCGCGTTCATTGTGCTGCCCGAAGTCGCGTATCCTCAGGGAGGTTCTGCCAACTGGTCGAACGGCTTCCTGCCTGCGTACTTTCAGGGGACCGCCCTGCGATCCCACGGATCTCCGATTCTCGATTTGAATCCCCCCGCACACGTCACACGCGAAACGCAACGCAAAAATCTGAACCTGCTGGCCAAACTGAATCAGGCCGACATGCAACGCCACCCGCATGAAGAACTGCTCGCCGCCCGCATGGAATCGTACGAACTGGCCTTTCGCATGCAGGCACAGGTGCCCGATATCATCAATCTGGACAAGGAAACCAGACAGACTCAGGAAATGTATGGCCTCGGACAACCGGAGACCGACAGTTTCGGCAGACGCTGCCTGCTGGCGCGAAAACTGGTCGAGGAAGGCGTCCGCTTCGTTCAGATCTATGCTGCCGGCTGGGATTCGCACGACTATCTTGATCGCTCCCACAAAGCCCGCATGCAGGCCGTCGACAAACCGATCGCTGCTCTCCTGAAAGATCTGAAAGGAAGAGGCTTATTGGAAGAAACGCTGGTTGTCTGGACGGGCGAGTTCGGTCGCTCTCCCGATAATGGCATCCGCAGCGGCAGACAGGCCGCCGGCCGCGACCATAACGCGAAAGGCATGGCACTCTGGATGGCGGGAGGCGGCGTCAAAGCCGGTCATCGCATCGGAGCCACTGATGAAATCGGCGATCACGCAGTCGAAGTCGTCAATCCCATCCAGAACCTGCATGTCACTCTGGAACATATCATGGGGCTGGATGACAATCAGCTGACCTATTTCCATGAAGGCCGCTTCAAAGTGCTGAGTCAAACCGGCGGTGCTGTGATTAAAGAACTCCTAGGGTAAATGAGCCTCGCTTAAACCAGAGATTTCACCATCCGCATATGGGGAATCGATACGGCAAGGAACTCTTCCCCTTCTGAAATATAACCCAGTTTTTCGTAAAAGCCGACGGCCGTTGATCGCGCTTCGAGTTCAAGCGACTCAACCCCCTGCTGTTTGAGATCCAGTTCCATGTTTCGCAGTAACTGCCTGCCAAACCCCTGACTCTGATACTCCAGAGCGACCGCCATCTGGCGGAGTTTCGCTTTCTTCGAGGACACAGGAATCGCCAGCACACAGGCCACAACCCGGTTCTCTTCAATCATGCCAAAATGTCGATACCCGGATTCCGCTGCCAGATCTTCTGTGAATAAATCTAACCCCAGAGGTTTGCGCAGTACTTCATTGCGAAGTTCACACGCCTGATCATACCAGTCGGATCGAAACGGAATCTGTTCAAATTTCATCACACTCATTCCACTTTCAATGCGATCAGAATCGCTATCAGGTTCGACATAATTGTAAATGGCGGTGAGATAATATAAACCATCTCATTACGCCTGACTTGATTCCTAACTCGGCCGTTTCTATCACGCCTCTGCACCACGCAATACTTAAGTTTCTTTTAATACCAACCCTGGTGGCGTTATGAACACGAGCCAATTCTCGAAATTTTCGACTTTTGCCAATTTTCCGGGGCTAATATTTTCTAGTCGATGCTGTATTCAATAAAGGGCTAAGTTTTTTTAGAGATTCTCGCGCAGCGCTTGAGTGAGGTTCAAATTAATGACGGTTGTTTCCGACCGAACGACGGAATTTATCATGCTGTTCTCGCGGCACAGCCAACGCATCTATCGATTTATTCGATCGTTAGTCGATAATCGTACGGATGCGGAGGAAGTTTACCAGAACACATGCACTGTCTTATGGTCTAAATTCGAGCAGTTCGAAACCGGGTCTAACTTCTGGGCCTGGAGTTGCCAGATTGTGCGTTATGAAGTGCTCAACTACCGTCGCAGACAAAATCTCGAACGCAACATCTTCAGCAATGAATTCTACAATCGGGTCGCCGAACGTGCCATGGTGACCGTGGATGAGCTCGATCGTCAACAGGCGGCCCTTTCCGTCTGTTACGAACTGCTCTCGGAACGCCAGAAGGAAGTGCTCGAAAAAATTTATGAGCCGGAAGCTAGCCCTCATTCGGTCGCGCGTGCTTTAAAACGTTCCACCAATGCCATCTATAAAACGCTGCACAGGGCACATGACCTGCTTTTCAGCTGCATTCAAAGACAACTCCATTCGGGAGATTACTCGTGATGTTACCTCCCGAAGAACAGGAAGAGATGCTGCAACTCTGCTGGGAATACCAGTATGGAACGCTTTCTCACAAAGACGCAGCCCGCCTGGAACGGCTGGTTCTCAACAATGATGCAGCCAGAGATTTCTTTATCCGGTACTCCAGCATGTGCGCCAACCTGGAATGGGAGGGCGTCGTGGACCCGGGCCCGTTAGGCCGCACCACGGATTATGAGCCACTCCCCTCCGGCGAATTGAACTCTCTGCCACATCATCTGCCGGTGTTCACAGAATACCCGCCGCGAAGAAAAACTCTGTTTGCGGCGCTCGCGTTTTCCCTGGCCTTTGTGGCGACGGTATCCCTGCTTTACTTCCAGCCCTGGCGCGTGCAACAGCCCGGCTTCCTGGCGCGTTTTTCTCAGACGCAAAATGCAGTCTGGGTAGAGGGAACACGCAGTTGGAATGCCGAGGATTTAATACAATTCGGAGACCAGATTCATCTCAGCAGTGGCATCGTCGAGCTGGAAACGGCATCGGGGGCCCGTATGATTCTGAAAGGAAAGTCGCGTCTGATGCTGGTCAACACGGATCAGTTCCAACTCGACGAAGGTAACCTGTTTGCGAATGTTCCCCCGCAAGCACAAGGGCTGTCTGTGGAAACTCCCACCTCACGCATTGTGGATCTGGGCACACGTTTCGGACTCATCGTCAACCCGTCGCAGGAAACTGAGGTCCACGTTCTCAAAGGAATCGTCGAATTCCATCTACTGAACTCAAAACGAGAAACGACGATGACGAAAAACCTGTTCGAGAAAGACGCTGTGCGTGTTCAACCCGACTCCTCTGTCATCACAAAAATCGAAGCAACGCCGGAATGTTTTGTTCAAAGCCTCAACGTTGAAACACCGGTACTCATCGCGCACTGGAAGTTGACGGAATCAGAGAAATCGCTGATGGCGCAAGATCACTCCGGAAATCAATTGAACCTGCAACTCATCGAAGAGAAAGGCCGGTCTCCCTTTACCGGCAGACAGGCTCCCCACAACACCGCTACGGCAGCCGGCCCGTTTGCTTCTCAGTTCCATAAACTGTACCGCAGGCTTTCCGAGGCAGAAACGCCACTCTTTAACATGCAGCGATTCACGATTGAACTCTGGGCGCGTAATCCCAATCGCGACCGACAGGGAGACTCCGACACCTTACTCCACTATCGAAATGTCGAACAGCACTCGACATCTCAATTTAATCTCTTTTCCGACGACCATTCCGGTCAACTCGGCTTTGGCTTTTTGAACACGAAAGATAAATACGTCTCGCACAGAACAAGTAAAACTATCCCGTGGCAAAAAGATCGCTGGTATCACATTGTCTTCACCTATGATTCGCATACGCCGGCTGCCCATGACAGTATCGTCACTTATTCCCGTACTCCCGAATTTGCATCAGCGCCTGACTTCCAGCAGACATTGACTCAAATTGAAGATATTACGCCTCTGGTCCCAGGCGGAATCCTGGCCATCGGAGGCTCAACGCTGACCGATATCCCCCGCCACTGGGGTGGCGATATCGCCGACGTCCGCTTTATTAACGGCATACCAGACAGACACGACATCACTCATTCCCATTCAAAGCAGGCATTAAATCATTAACCATCGAGGGCGGTTCTCGAAATCCCATTTATTCTTTTTATTAAAGCAGAAATCAAATGAGACAACAAACATTCAAACGAGGATTCACGTTAATTGAATTGCTGGTCGTCATTGCCATCATTGCAATTTTAATCGCACTTTTACTTCCCGCCGTGCAACAGGCACGCGAAGCGGCCCGACGCAGTACCTGTAAAAACAATCTGAAACAGCTGGGGCTCGGCCTGCACAATTACCACTCCACTTATGGTCTGTTTCCCCCCAGTCGTCTCGGACCCGACCAGAGCAGCAATTCCGCAGGGGACGCACGCTTCAGTGTTTACATCCCTTTACTCCCTTACATCGATCAGGCACCACTGTTCGAACAGATTACCGGCAATCTGGGCGCGACTTCCTATGTCTGGAATTCGGGTTTTTCTGCCTATAAAACAAAGCTGCCAATCATTACCTGTCCCTCAGATGTCAACACCACTGATATCACGGATCTCGGCCAGCATAATTATCTGTTTTGTATCGGTGATCAATACACCAACTTTCAATCCTCTTCCCCGGGAAACCTGCGCGGGATCTTTGGGTTCCAGTCCAGCGTACGCATTCGTGACATTCTGGATGGCACAAGTAATACCGTCATGACCTCAGAATGCATTCGCCCCCCCGGTTCCGGTCCACTCACACCTGACAACAGTTTTGGTGCGAATTCCACCAGCAATACCACCAGCCCTTCTGGCTGTGCGGCCAGCTTCGTCAATGGCGCTTTCACATCACCAACCCCCCTGGATCGAAACCGCTCGCTGGGAACGCGCTGGACCGATGGTCGCTCCGGTTACATTAATTTCAATACCATCCTGCCTCCCAACGCCCCTGTCTGTAACGGTCAGACTGTCCAGGGGATACAACCACCCAGCAGCCGTCATGTGGGTGGCGTGCATGTCCTGATGGCCGACGGCGCCGTTCGTTTTATCAGCGAAAATATCGACACGGGTAATATCGGTGCTTCTCAAGTCTCCTCTGGAAAAAGTCCATACGGTATCTGGGGCGCACTCGGCTCTAAAAACGGTGGCGAAACACTGGGTGAATTTTAAGAAAACTTAGACACCCCGGATCAACGATGTGCGGAAAATAAATCCGCACACCGTTTACTGACCCTGTTTCAAGTATCGAAGTTTATTTCTGTGAAGGAAGCGTAGCGCATGCGTAACTTATTTTTCATCCTGCTGATGACCATCGGATGCACGGCCTGCTCCGGGCCTACAGAAGACAAATGGACCAAAGATCGTCCGAAAACCTATCCCGTTACCGGAACAGTGACCTTTGAAGGTAAACCGCTGGAAGCAGCCACGATTGTTTTCCAGTCAACCGGAGGCACGCCGCAGGCAGCGGTCGGACGGTCCGATAAAGAAGGTCATTTCCAGCTTCGCACATTTGCAGACGGTGATGGCGCCATCGCCGGCGAACACAATGTGACCATCACCTGCATCAAAACGGAAGGACCTCCGGAAGGCGCCAATCTCGATGAAATCGATATCGTCATCAAGGAAACCTCGCTGATTCCGAAACAGTATGGCGATGTCAAAAAATCCGGACTCACCGCGACAGTCACACCGGATCAGAATAACCAGGTTACGTTCGATCTGGAGCATAAAAAATAGAAACGTCTCGATATGGTACTCGACTCGGCTTCTGATCCTGTGAATTCAGAGCCGAGTTTTTTTTGTGCCATATTCGAAAACCTCTGCTACAGCGCTCGCGACATTCTCATGGTTTGAGTGATGTATCAGTTTCTGGCTTGCTAAGATTCGCATTGATCCGGGCACTCTGCAAATGATGCACGACTCTCCAGAGATGATAGCTGATTCTACTCAGCCAGCGATACGCGTCTAACTGTCCCAACAGGATATCAAAATCAGAACCCGCCCTGGTTGCTGACTCAGTGAATTGCCGGCGGGTTGGTTTCTGATTCTGGTCCAGTTCCTGCCAGAATGCTTCTAATGGCTGCTCATCCAGTACAACAGAATGATCCAGTAAAGAGAGTTCTGTCCTGGTAATCAGATCGCTCAGTTGACCGGCAATTTCGTTGAGTTTTTCGACTTTGCGGGTCGCTACCAGACGCTCCATTGCCTGACAGCGTCTCATTAAACGCTGGATATGATCGAGGGCCAATACCACTTCCTGGTAACAGCGCAACGTCTCTGTGTCCGATTCCGAAACGTTAATCCGCCTCAAATAATCCGACGTCGTTTCCAGTGTCTGATGATATTGTTCCAACTCGACTGCAATTTGCTCTTGATCCATTTCAGCCGTAAACAAGCCATGCAACAGAGACAGGACGCGCTGAAACACATCAACCAGTGTTGAGCGGGACGCTTCGATCGCGACGTTTGGATTCTGAATCAATGACTCTTCCAGTCGTTCCGTCTGATCATTAACGGCTTCCGGAATCAGGCGGATGATCACACGCGAAAACTGCCCGGTAAACGGAACGATGATCATCACTCCCAGCAAGTTAAACAAACTATGAAAGGCAACCAGCGCGATTTCCGGTGATTGATCTTTCCCCTGATTCAGATAGTGATTCCAGACCCAGATATAAACGGGCAACAGAAAATAGGCCACGACTGCTGTCACCAGATTATAAAACACATGGGCAAATCCGGTGCGCCGGGCAGCCACCGATCCTCCCAGCGACGCCATCACGGCAGTAAATGTCGTTCCCACATCAAAGCCGATCACCAGCGCCCCTGCCTGCGACAGAGAAATGGTTCCCAGATGCACGGCAGTCAACCCCATCGCCACGCCGGCACTGGAGGACTGCGTGAGCAGCGTGACTCCCACGCCGATAAATATCAGCAGCAAGCGACCCAGCCAGGTGTCCTGAGGAAAGGATTGCGGCGACATACCATTCGCCAGGCCGGCCATCCCCCCCTGCAGACTGTCGATGCCGATAAAAATCAGGCCAAAACCAGCCATAGCCAGACCGGCTGCCGCAACCCGTTTCCGGGCAAACAGATTCAATATGACCCCGAGCAGGATCAATGGATAGGCGAGTAATCCGAGTTTGAATTGAAAACCAAAGAGAGCGATAATCCAGCCAGTGATCGTTGTCCCTAAATTCGCTCCAAAAACGATCCCCAGCGATTGGGATAAAGTCAGTAACCCCGCCCCCGCAAAACCGACGGCGGTCACCGTTGTGGCGCTGGATGATTGCAGAATTGCCGTGACGATGGCCCCCGTTGCGATACCCGAGGGAAGACTTGTGGTAAATCGCGCGATCATGCGTCGAATGGTATCGCCGGCAAGCTCTTTCAGACCACTGGTCATCACAACCATGCCCAGTAGAAACAACCCCAGACCGCCAATTGAATTGAGTATCCCTGAATCCATGAAAATTCCGCAGGTGTTTTATCTCAGTCAAAGAATCAGACGCGCCACAGTCTGACGGGAAACAATCTTTCATTCTAACACAAAGTCAAATGATTGATACCGTTTCCATGAGACGAGCCCTACCAGGCAGTCCAGCCACCATCGACGAGAATATTTTGCCCGGTGACATAACTGCTGGCATCACTGGCCAGAAACACCGCAGCCCCTTTCATTTCGGACGGCCTACCCATCCGTCCCATCGGGCTGTGCTGATTAAGTCGCTCAGCCAGGCCGGCAGGAGCGGCTTCAGAAGGAAACGGCCCGGGACTGAGACAGTTGACGCGTACATTGTCTTTCGCCCAATAAACGGCCAGATGCCGCGTCTGATGAATCAGCCCCCCTTTCATCGTGTGATAGGCAACCGGGCTCGCATTACAGATCCCTTCATAGGTTTCCGGATAAGAACCGACAACGCCATACATGGAACCAATCATGATCACACAACCGGAAGCCTGACGCGCCACAATATGATCCCGCAGCTTCCGCGCCAGCAGGAAGTAGCCGGTTGCATTCTGCAAATGGCGGGAAAACGCTTCCCCGGTGACAGTACGCCAGTCATCACCCAAGGCGGCATTTCCATTGTTGACCAGCACATCAATCTGTCCTGCCTCTTTGAGTGCAGACGCAAAGCCCTCTTCAATTGACGCTTCTTCCATATGATCCAGCGCAACGCCAATATGACCAACCTGATGCGGGTCAGGCATCTCGCTGGCGGTCTGTTGTGCCCGACTTTGATCGCGGCTGCTGACCACCAGTCGTGCGCCTGCTTCCGCCAGCCCACGAGCCATCGCCCCTCCCAGATAACCACTGGCGCCGGTAATCAACACGGTTTTTCCAGTGAGATCAAATAACTGCTGGATCGTTGGTTCGTCTGTGGAATTCATAGCTGTCTTTGTACTTTCACCAATCAAGTCAGAGAGGGATTAAACTTCGCCGTTTCTATCCAGGATCGCTTTTCCACCGAATCGAGGATTGACAGATTCACCGCCAGCGTCTGCAAGCCGTCTTCAAACGAGCATAAAGGAGGCTGGGAGCCTTCCAGGTAGTCCAGAAACGCGGTCGCCTGGAGCTGGAACAACGTATCGCGTTCAAGTGTTTCCTGAAAACCCACCTGCCATTCAGAATCAGGCTCCGTAATCCAGCGATACCAGCTTTTCTGAAATTCGAACCGTAACATGCCCCGCTCACAGATGACCGTAATCATGGACTCATTCGCAGCCTGATGCTGGTTCAGACTGAAGTTGCCCAGCACACTTCCCTGCCGGGTAATGACATGCACGGTGTCTTCCACATCCACGCCTTCCAGCACCTGATGTGAAAAGTCGGCAACCAGCGACTCCACAGGGCCGACCAGATATTCGCCGGCATTCAGCGAATGAGTGAGCGCATCCTGAACGGCGCCACCTCCCGTTTCGCGCGATTTGTAATAAATATCTCGATAAGCCGGTCGATACGTGGGAAAATTCTGGCCCGACACCACCACCAGTTGAACCGGCTTGCCAAATTTCCCCGATTCCAGCGCGGCCTTCATCGCGGCCAGCGCCGGATGTGCCCGATAAACGTAGGCAATCGCCGCCTTCCGCTGATGCTCCTCTAACAGAGACTGCAGTTCCTTGATGCCTTTTTCATTCGTACTCAAAGGCTTCTCAATAAACAGGTCAAGCCCTGCCTGGACCGCGCGTCTGGAAATCTCAATGTGCAAATGCGCGGGCGTCGCGATCACGGCACAATCATGTGGATCAGCCAGCGCAGATTCGAGGTCGGCATATTGCCGTTCCACACCATACTGAGCGGCAACCTTCTCGCGCAAGTCGTCATTCAGTTCACAGATCGAAACATCAACTCGGCCCGTCGCCTGAAAACAGCGCAAATGCCGTTCACCAATGGAACCAACGCCCACCACCAATACTCGTTTTCGGTCCGTCATACTTGGTAATTCTTCATTTATTGATTGAGAAACAAGATGTCTGTGATCGTGAGACCATTAAAAAAACTCCGGGAAGACACGTCTACACTAAACCCTCTCTTCCCGGAGAATAATATCGAAAATCACCTTCAATCATTCCGTGAACTGCAGCGAATAGAGGTCGGCGTCTTTCATCACAAACCGCAGACGAACCGGTTTGCCGCTGAGGGATTTCAGATCTTTGCCCCCCTTCCACGATACAATCCGATTCACTTCGTTCCCAATCTGCTCGCGGGAATCAGCCAGCGTAAATCCGGGAATCGGCTGGCCTGCCTCATCCTGAATTTCCACCTTGATGCCTCCCGCCGCCGAAGTCGAGAAATTAATTGACAATTCAGAACCGTCAAATATCAGTGGTTTCGTCACCAGTTCACCGCCGGCATAGTCGGCTCGGACAGAGGCAAAACCGTCCAGGCGTAATGAATAACGCCGCAAATGCGCCGTCGGCTGTGCATAATCCTGATTCACATACACCGACATTTCGACAGGGCCGGTTTGCACGACATTCAAAGCAGGATAATTCGTTCGCGACACCCAGTTCTGCGCACCGATGCCTCCGGTGATATAACCACTCAGAAAAGTTCTCTGATAGGTATTGTCGCCGCGGGTCGTCATCAGAATCGCATCGGATGTATCTTTAAAATACTTTGGATGAACGCCGATTTCTTTGGCCTGCTCGTCCGTCAGTACCTGTCGCCCCGGCATAAACCGCGCTGCCACAGCCAGATAGATGTGAGGGGCACGGAAATAAGGGTGTGTCTGATTCGTATAAAGATGCTCAATCGGTGCCTTCTCACCTTGAGAAGTATATTCCATTAATACCGGGGGAGACCAGTGAATGAAATCATCGCTCTCGGTTCGGGCAATGCGGCGAATGCCATCTTTGAAGACCCGAAAATAACTCAAGTACTTCTTCTCAACCGGCGACCAGAACGCCACATTCTGTGAATCAAACATATACGGAAATGGCACCAGGTCTTTCGGTATGACCGCACCAGCGGGATGCTGTTTCCAGTGAATCCCATCGGGTGACGTAAAGGCAACCAGACCACTGTTCATCGTACCGCCTAATGCCTTATAACGTTCCGCCTTGGGGACATCAGGACGCGTATCCAGAAACGGAGAGAAGTTATGCGTCATCGGAGCTGCATCAGCGAGGATAATGTTATTCTTTTTATGCCCTGCCTTTTCAAACAGCGAAAATTCCGGCTTGATCCAGTTCACGCCATCTTTCGATTCCGCATAACAATAAACTTCGCCCACATCGCCGTCGGCCCCCGCAGAAGGGCGGCCCCGATAATAGGCACGATACAAATCGCCGTCTTTAATAATCGTACAATAGCCACAGAACAACCCCTCCCAGGGTTTGTCAAACTTCAAAACGATGCCCTCATCCACAGGATGATGTAACAACAATTCGGTTCCCTGCAATCGATCAATCAGATAATCGTCGACAAATAACTCGCGTCGATTGCCAATTTCCAGCGGCTTGTTTTCCTCTGCCTGCAGGCTGGGGACCGCGAGAATTTCCACTAAAACGAGCAGCACCATCATCAGTTGTTTCATTTGAATCCCCCAATACTCGATAAAAGACATCTTGTACTTAATAATTGAACCAGGAAACAGCCACCTGCGTTTTCAATGAGAAATCACGGCTAAAACATGGTTGACAACACATAAACAACTTGTATCATATTTAAATACAAGTAACGAACCTGAAACCAGATTTCAAGCCAAATCTGATTTCTTTCTAATATGAATTCACGCACTCCTGAAATCCACAGGGGAAGTCAATGCCTTCACTCACACAATCCGGCAAACAGCGGCCCAAATACATGCTGCTGGTCGATCAATTGATTGACAAAGTGACCAAAGGGGAAATCCGACCGGGTGAAGCGCTACCTTCGGAACATCAACTCTGTGAAACCTATCAACTGGCCAGAACCACCATCCGCAACGCGATGCAGCTTCTGGAAGAACAGGGCTGGATTACGCGCATCCATGGAAAAGGTTCATTTGTCAGCACCAACCCACCACTGCCGGTTTCGAAACCCCTCGATATTTTTGCGTTCGTCCTCCCGGAAACGCGCACCGGATATTATCCGTCGCTGCAACGCAGTTTCGAACAGGCGGCCGCTCTGACACAAAACCAGGTCCTCGTCTGCTGCACCGAAAATAAAGTCGATATGCAGGGTAATACGATCCTGCAACTGATTGATAAACGCGTGGCCGGTGTGGCACTCGTCCCGGCGACCGTTCCCGCTACCCCCGCTTATCAGATTCGCCAGCTGCAGCAACATGGCATCCCCGTTGTCTTCTGTCACAGGCAGGTCGAAGGCGTTCAGGCGCCGCTGCTTTCGATTCCCTTTCGCGAAGTCGGACTGTTAGCAGGTCGGACCCTGCTGGAACAGGGACACCGTTCCCTGGCAATGTTCTCTCCCCATCGTGCGGCGGCTTCCATCGAATACGAGGCCGGCCTGCGCGAGGCACTGGAATCGCATGCAGCCCCCTGCCCCGAACCGTTTATTTTCCACGGCCCCAGCTCTCAGCTGCACCCCATCGATTACGAACCGGATCTGCTGGCGACGTTAGAAGCCCTGTTTCAGCGGCCTGAGCCCCCCACTGCGATCTTCGCCACTTTCGATTCACTGGCTGAACTGATTTATCTGCTGCTGGGAAAACTGGGACTGCGCGTTCCCGAAGATGTCTCCCTGCTGGGATTCGGTGGCACCGTTCGCCACGGCGCAATTCAAAGCCGACTCTCTTCCATCACCGTAGATGAAATCGCCATCGGTCAGAAAGCAGCCGAACTTTTGACACTGATGAAACAGGGAAAGCTCCCCATCGATTCGGCAGAAGTTTTTCCGATGCCCATTAATACCAGCATCGGGCAGACACTGGGGCCTCCTCCCCGGAAGCAAGTTCATCGATCGTAACCGGCAATCCGAAGCGACAGCAGGACAAACAACATGCCCCCGATACTCATCAGGAAACATTTAACAATGAGAATCTTTCTGATTCCCTGTCTATTAATACTCACTGGTTTTGCATTCCTGCAGCCTTGCCTCCAGGCGGAAGAAAAGGAAAAACTCACACAAAAACTGGCTGCACTGCCTCAGCCCTGGCAGGAAAAGCTGCATCGACTGACACTCAAAGAGTACTCGGAAACTTTGAAATACTGGGAAGAAACCTATCCCGACTGGGTTCAGGTCGACCGCATCGGCGTCACCCTGGAAGGAATTCCCATCCCGCTGCTCAAAATCACCGATCAAAAAACAGACGACAAGCAGAAACAGATCTGTCTGATGACGGCCCTGCATGGCGGCCCCGAACGCAGCGGCACGACCGCGGTCATGCATTTTATTGAATGGCTCACCAGCGATGATCCCGCAGCCGTAGAAACTCGCAAAAACCAGCTGCTGCTGATCATCCCCATCATCAACCCGTACTCCTATTTTGAAACGGACCGCTTCGGCAATTCACAGAAGATTGATCCTTACACGGGTGGCGGCACCAATAACTGGGATCTGAAAACGTTTCAGTTCAAACAACCGGAAAAGTCTCCCGAAGTGATGGCAGTCCTGTCCGTGATGGATCAATTTCAGCCGGACGTCCATGTGGACGTGCATGGAACAGGACTTCAGGAATACAGCCCCGATCAACTCGGTTCGCGCGAACGCTATCGCGGTCAGACCATGTTTGAAGTGACAGGTTCCGCTTACTCGAATGTCTCACTGCGTCCCTGGGACTGGCGAATCACCGAAGCCATCAACGAGGCAGGCACACAAGCCGGCTATGGCTACGATCGCTTTGAAGCGGACGCACAACGACTCTTCTGGGGAAGTCAACTGGCAGCGATGTCAAACAAACTCTGGCTGGGACGCCCCAATTTTTACACAGCCCATTATGGATACGCGCGCTACCACACGATGGTGATGGCGTTGGAAGTCGGCTGGGAACAAAGTGGCGTGGCGCGGCTCAAAGCGTTAATGAATATCGGAAACACGAAATGGAAAGGGGAATACTTTCCCGGCTACCCCGTGAATCGACTGCAGGGTTATATCGGCCACTTCGTCAGTGCCTGGGGAACCACGCCGCAAACACATCGACAAAGTCGCGTTGAACTCTGGCAGAAACAACCTTATTTTTCACAAGCGATCCTCTACCCGCAAACCGCCGGCAGGGAGACATATCTTGTCGCCACTTCTACCAACAGCGCTGCACTATTATCGGTAGACATTTCCGAATTTCTCGAAAACATCAAGTCGATTCCTACTGTGAATCAGAGTGCCCTCAAAGCGATTATTGAGGCCGGCCCCGAAATCAAATTCGCCGTCAGCAAAGGCCACTCGACGACAGAAAAAGAAACGCCCATTGAACACGGCATCTCCTTTCAACTGCGGATTCCCTATCGCGACCCTGATCTGGTCGACATCCGTCTGAATGGCCACCTGTTAGAAAAACGTGCGACCGACGGCTATCTCGCCTGGTACGGAGACGGATTCACACACGTGCAAGTCAATATCCCGCCGGAAAAATCAAAAGTCAACGACCTCTACATTATCACCTGCCTCTACAATCCACGCGAACAAAGATCGTATGGCTGGAAGCCGCCGCAGGAAGTCACGGAAAGAATCAAACAGAAAACAGACTGACATAAATCTAATCACAACACAAAGGAACTGACCATGAAAAAAATCGCGCCGCTGATGGCAGCACTGATGCTGATCCTCACTTTTTCCGCGTTCCTCGAAGCCGCAGAACCGGTTGAGTTGAAACTGGAAAGCGTTCAAAAGATCTGGGACCAGGACCCGCACAACGCCTTTACAGGACTCACACGATTTAATGACCAGTGGTTCTGCGTTTTCCGCACTGGTAAGGGCCACGTTTCTCCTGACGGGGCATTGCAGGTTCTCGCATCCAAAGACGGGAAAGAGTGGAAACCGGTCGCCCGTATCACATCGGAGACCGCCGACCTGCGCGACGCCAAAATCGCCGCCACCCCCCAGGGACAACTCATGCTGAGTGGTGCCGCTGCCCTGCATTCGCCCAATCCCGCAACACATCAGTCGATGACCTGGTTCTCGGATGATGGCACACACTGGTCCAAGGGACATAACATCGGCGATCCCGGCATGTGGCTCTGGGGAATGAAGTGGAACGACGGAGACGTTTACAGCATTGGTTATCAAACCGGAAAAACAGGACCAAAATTCACTCGCCTGTATAAAAGCAGTGACGGAAAATCTTATGAAACAGTCGTCGATAAACTCCACGATACAGGTTACACCAACGAAAGTTCGCTCGTCTTCACGAAAGACAAAACCTGTTACTGCCTGCTGCGCCGTGACGGCAAAGGAGCGAACACGGGATTGCTGGGCATCTCAAAACCACCTTACACCGACTGGCAGTGGAAAGACCTCGGCGTGAAAATCGGTGGACCGGAACTTTTCCAATTCCCCGATGGCCGTTTTCTGGCAACCGTTCGCCTGTATTCGCCGAAAGCGCATACCTCGATCTGTCAGATTGATGTCGAGAAAGGGACGCTCACCGAACTGCTGGAACTCCCCAGTGGCGGCGATACCAGCTATGCCAACATGGTCCTGCACGACGGCCTGTTGAATGTCAGCTACTATTCGAGTCACGAAGGCAAAACATCCATCTACTTTGCAACCGTCAGCTATAAATAATCCATGATTTGACTGACTGAAGTGCACACAACACAGGGATCTGCAAATCATGAATTTGTAGATCCCTGCTTTATTTTAACCAGTCGGTTTCACGAAATCAGCATGATGATTAACGGCGCCAACAGAGTAATCAGCACCAACGCAACCGGATAGACGGTCGCATAACTGGTCGCGGGGACGCTCGAATCAATGGCAGACGTGACTGCCCCCAGGCCCGGGGTCGAGGTCATCGCGCCGCAAATCCCCCCCGCCGTTTCCAGCAGATCAAGCCGCAAAACGAATCGAGCCACTGCAAACCCTGCCAATAGAGGAACCAGAACCACAATCGCCGCGACCAGACACAACATCCAGCCATGCTGCTGCACAACCGAGACAAACTTGTCGCCCGCCTGACACCCTGCCTGTGCAAGAAAGACCGTCAGCCCCAGTTCCGCCAGTAGCAGCCGCCCGGCACGTGGCAACCTGACCGTGATCGATCCGAACTGGCCAAAGTGCCCCAGAATCAGTCCTGCCACGAGCGGTCCCCCCGCCATTCCCAGAGAGAACGATTCACTCCCCAGAGAAAACTTGATACGTCCGAGAATAATGCCCAGGATCAATCCCCCCGCCAGGGTAATGAAATCGGTTTCGTCGGCGGTGCGTGCCCGGTGCCCTGCGAAAGTGGCAAACTTCTCGAGATTTTCTGGTTCGCCTACTGCCCGCAGTAAATCACCAAAATGAATCATCTCGTCCGACCCGGGCACAAATTCGATATCCTGTCGTGTAATCCTCGAAATCGTGACGCCAAACCGAGAGAGCAAATGCAGTTCTTTTAGCGAATGCCCCACCAGCTCTTTGGCCGTCACCACAATCTGCCTGCGCTGGCGTTCTACATCGAGCACAAATTGCGGTTCCGGACAACGTTCGCCAATCGCTTCGATGACCGTTTCGATTTGTCCCACGCGCCCCACGATTAAGAGTTGCTGTCCCAGAGTCAGTTGAAATTCGGCGGGAATCGGCCGCGGTTGGCCATCAACGACAATCCGGGATACCTGACAATTCGATCGCGCCAGAACAGACAGATCCCGTAAACGTTTTCCGACGATCCTTTCATTTTTCACCTCAACCAGTTCGCGAACAATCTTCCCCAGATCATCCGCCGATGATGTTTCGGATGCACTGCTTACACCGGAAAACAATCGAGGCAGAAGCTGAATAAACAGAATCACTCCGATGACACCAAAGGGATACGCGATCCCGAAGCCCACAGCAACATCGGAATCAGCAGGCAATTTCTCCGTGGCAGCCGCCAAAGCGGGAGTACTCGTCAATGCGCCCGCCAGCAAACCACTGGCGAGATCAGGGCTCAACTGAAACAGGCGTGCCAGAATCCATGTTGCAAGACCGGCCGCCCCCATCATCACACCTGCCAGGATTGCCAAAGATTTTCCGCGGCTGAGGAACATTCTCAGAAAGCTCGGACCGGCACCGATCCCCAGACAATAAATGAAAAGCACAACCCCCACCAGCCCCGCTTCGGGTGCGACCCGATATCCCCAGTGACCGGCCACCAACGCAACAAACACAACACCCGAGGAACCGAGAGAGACGCCCCGGATCGATATTTTACCCAAAATCAGTCCAAAACCAATAATGGCAAACAAAGCGACAATATCTTCGATCGATCCATACCTTTTCTTAAATTCAGAACGCGCTGCGGAATCACCGTAAGATAATCGAGGTCTCCCTTTGGTGCTATCAGTAAGCGGATGAACTTAACACGATATTCGCAAGAATCTGCCCTCAGCGAGCCGGATGCCAGTAGTGAACCAAGACGCTCTCACTCATTGCTTCGCCGATCAGTAACAGAAAGAAGCTTATGCCAAAGAACACAACCTGATCTCGCAGCGAGCAAGTTGAGTGCTGAACGATCATGCTTGAGATCATTTTGCCTCTGCTGAAACACCTGTGTAAAGATTTTCAATCGCAAGAGGGAAATGGCATATAACTTGCTCTTTTAATTCTGGTCTCAAAATAAAAGGAGAAGTTCGATGTCTTATCAGAAAGTACACGATATTTTGGAAGTGGTGCAGACGTTTCATCACAGCATGCGAGAAGCACTCGGGCGTATTCAGCAGAAATCAAACTCTGATGCGGTGGAGTGGCTGTCAAATCAGATACTGCGTTATGAATTGCATTGGCAGGCAGCCTTGGCTGGCTATGAAAAGCATGGCACAGAGGGAGTGCTTGAAACCTGGTTACAATATGTTCCCGACGAAGCGGTCCGCAAAGAAATTGATTCGATGACAGTTGACTCTGAAATGACGCTGGAAGAACTCACCAATTTAAACAGTCGTTTTCGACAAGCTTTGATCGGCCTGTATGAATCACTGGCGACTGCTTCTGCAGCACCACGCGTCCAGGAACTCTTTCAACAGTTATTAGAGCAGGAACAGGCCATTGCAGCCCAGCAGAGCCTGCAGTCGCAGGACTCGTCTTTAGTCCATTCAGAAACACAAAAAAAGCAAGCGTGAAAGCCGATTGAACTGAAAGTCAACTTGCCACTGACTCCCCGAACAGATAAAACTAGCCTGTGCCCAGCTTTAATTTAGCGTCTCCAAGACTATTCGGCTTGAGTATCACAGCACACGATACTTAGATGGGACGCCTTAGCGGTACTATTTCGCGCTATGATTTTTCTGTTCATATGGCAGGTATGTAATGCTTCCTCAAATTCCTTATCTCATTTTACTCACCGTCGGATTTTCCACCGGTACGGAAACCGTTCTGGATGATTTCAATTACAAATCATCGTCCGAAGCCCGAAAGTCCTGGCAAGAGTTGAAGGGGACACTTCCGCTTGCCATGCAACAGGCGGGAAAAAATAATGTCCTGCTGCTCTCGGCTCCTTTTTCCTCGAATCGCGAGATGTCCCGTGCCGGCATGGACAAACGCGTGAGTCTCGATCTCACCACCCCCGGTGTCTTCACGCTTGATGTCAAACCGGATGCCCCCGACAGTAATCATCAGGTCAGCCTGTATTTCAAAAGTGGTCCCGGCTGGTATTCCACATCCGCGCGCGTGAAAGGTCACGAGTGGCAGACGCTCCGGTATCTTAAAAGCGATTTTCGCCCTGAAGACAAACCCACAGGCTGGAACAAAATCGAAGCCATTCGGCTGGTCATCTGGCGTGAGTCTGACAAGGAACCGGATGCCCGGTTCCAGATACGAGACCTGGAAGCCATTTCGAATGAGATCGTGATCATTGTCCCCGATCAGAGCCTGCAGAAAAAAGAGGCGGTCACATTCGCCGCGGCTGATCGTATTGAAAATCTTCTGCAGACCGCGGGAATGCAGTGTGACCGCATCAGTGAGTCAGAACTGACAACCCCATCCCTGGGGAAGCGGTCGGTTGCGATCCTGCCCTTTAATCCCAACATCTCGACCAAAGCCTGTGCGACGTTAAACCAGTTCATGGAACAGGGAGGCAAAGTTTTCCTGAATTTTAATATCCCGTCTGCTCTCGAAAAAAATCTGGGAATTAAAAAAGGGACTTACTTCAAGCCGCAAACGCCGGGGGCACTCGCCGCCATTCGACTCAAAGACGCAAAAATCCAGGGACTTCCAACCGAGGTTAAACAGGCTTCCTGGAATCTGGTCACTGCGACTCCAACAGGCCACGGCGCCCGTGTCGTCGGCGAGTGGGTCGATGAAACAGGAAAACCGACAGGAAAGCCCGCTTTCATTGTCAGTGATCGGGGCGCGTACTTCAGTCATCTGATTTTAAGCGATGATCCCGTCAACAAACAGGCCCTGCTCACTGCCATCATGGGCCACTTTCAACCCAGGCTGTGGAATTCGATCGCTGAAGCCACCATTGAACAGGCAGATCAGGTCGGACCCTTTCATTCGTTTTCCGATTTAAAACAGCACATTGTTTCGACGGTGACGCCACAAACAAGCCGCGATTTAGCGGCCCGTGATCTCGATAATACAAACGTGTCTCTGGTTCAGGCCAAACGTCTGCTGGAACAGAATCAGGCGTTCCAGTCAATTCCATTTGCCCGCGCCTGTCGTGAACAGCGAGTCAAAATCTACCTGCTCACACGCGCCAGCCCCCCGCGGGAAGCCCGTGCCGTCTGGGATCATTCCCCCACGGGCCCTTATCCCGGCGACTGGAATCGTACCTGTAAAGAACTGGCTGATGCCGGCTTTAATATGATCATCCCGAACATGCTCTGGGGAGGACTCGCGCATTATCCCAGCGATGTGCTGCCCCGCAGCCAGACATATGAAAAGTACGGCGATCAGATTGAACAATGCCTGAAGGCCGCCCATCAACATGGTCTGGAAGTCCACGTCTGGAAAGTCAATCATAATCTCTCTACCGCGCCCGAAGCGTTCGTCAAAAAAATGCGGGACGCCGGCCGCACTCAGGTCAGCGTGAGCGGGGAACCTTCGGACTGGCTTAACCCGGCTCACCCGGAAAACTTCCAGCTCGAAGTCAACAGTATGCTGGAGGTCGTCAAAAAATATCCCGTCGATGGCATTCACTTCGATTACATTCGCTACCCCAATGATCGGCACTGTTACAGTGACTACAGCCGCAATAAATTCGAAGCCGACACAGGCATCAAAGTTCAAAACTGGCCCAGCGACTGCTACAACGGCAAACTGAAAAGCCAATACCGGGACTGGCGGGCCGCTCAGATCACACGTCTGGTGGAAACGGTCCAGCGCGAAGCCCGTAAAATTCGTCCGGGGATAAAAATCTCAGCAGCCGTGTTTCGTGAATACCCCGACTGTCGCGAATGGGTCGCACAGGACTGGCCGTTCTGGGCCAAAAACGGGTATCTTGATTTCATCTGCCCGATGGATTACACCGACAACGACACACAATTTAAAATCTGGATCGAAGATCAGCAGAAACATCTCGCCGGCAGTATTCCGATCTATCCCGGAATCGGCGCCCTCTCCACAGGCACCACCTTGAGCAGCGACCGTGTGCTGGGACAGGTTGACCTGACCCGACAACTCAAAACAGGCGGCTTCACCGTCTTCAGTCTCAATCCGCAAACGCTGTCGAGCATTGTCCCTGATTTCAAATTGAGTGCAGGAAAAGTCAAAGCAGTCCCCCCGCATCGTGTGAAAAAATGAGACCATAAAAACAGGCAGGTCAGAAAATAATGTTCTCACCTGCCTGCTCTGATATCTCAAAACGTGTCAATCTTCAGCACGGCTTCCGTCGCCGCACATTTTCACGATCTTCGGATTGAAACGCGCGACGATCTCCACCAGATCCTGCTGTTCTGCCATGACTTCCATGATGTTTTTATACACGCCCGGAACTTCATCCGCTCCGGCGGAAATCACGGTGATTCCTCGTTTTGCCAGATCATTTCGCACTGCATTCCAGCGAAATTTCTCCTTGGCTTTGGTACGAGACATACAACGCCCCGCACCATGCGACGCGGAATTCAAGCTTGCTGGATTTCCTTTTCCACGCACCACAAACGCCGGATCGGCCATCGAACCGGGAATCACTCCCAGTTCACCCGCCGCCGCCGGGGTTGCCCCCTTGCGATGCACGTAAACTTCCTTTCCACCATGCTCTTCCTTCCAGGCGAAATTATGATGATTCTCCACACCGGAAATCACTTTGCTTCCCAGTAGCTCTGAAATATTTTTGTGGATGACGGCATGGTTCGCAGCCGCGTAATCCCCCATCAGATTCATCGCCGCCCAGTATTCCTGCCCCGCTTCTGAATCCATCTCCAGCCAGGCCAGACGTCCCAGTTTCTGATATCGTCGATGCAAACGCGCTTGTGCAATGGAAGAATACGTACTGCACACCGCAGCACCGACGCCCCGGCTTCCACTATGGCTCATCAGCGCTACATATTCGCCCGCCGTTAAACCGAGTACCGCATCATCTTCTGCAAACGTCAAAACACCGAATTCCACGAAATGATTCCCGGAACCCGATGAACCCAACTGCTCCCAGGCGCGGTCTTTCTTCTCCCGGGTCACTTTCGAAACCGACCAGTCCTGATCCATCACACTGTGATGCTGTCGCTTCTCGTGCCCAACACCCACTCCGAAAACGGTTCCCCGATTCAAGGCATCCACAAACTGATGTCGTTTCTGATCCAGCGCATCAACCGGCAGATCCAGCACCGACAACTTCATGCGGCAGGCAATGTCCACACCGACGGCGTAAGGAATTACTGCGTTTTCCAAAGCCAGAACTCCGCCGATCGGCAGACCGTAGCCGATATGCGCATCAGGCATCAAAGCGGCACCACGCGCGAATGGCACATGGCACGCCAGATTCATTTGTGAGATCGCACCATCATCGATACCAGCCTGACCCCAGATCTGGTAGTTGATGGGTTCGAAAACGGCCTCCCGGCTTTCGTCAATCAGTTCTAAAGCCAGCTGTGCAAAAGCAGAGTCTTCCAGAAAGTCTTCCGGGTGATCCACCACACTCTGGATGCGTTCCTTCAGTTCTTTTCCACGAATTTTCTTCTCGGAAACGGCTTGTTGAATCGCCGTCATGGCTGTCTTCAGACAGTATTGTGGAATACCGATTTTCAGCAACTGTCGAGAGTTCATCTCTCTGCTCCCCTTGACTTCAATTGCGGGCACACTCCTTTGTCTGCCCGGACTTTATCCTAACACGAATTGTTCTCAGTGGACACGAGGAGAGTGAACAGGTTCCCTGTTCTTCAGCAGCATTCCAATTCTGAACCAACAAAAACCTCCCGTTCGACGTAAAACAGACAGGAGTTCGCAAACACGCTCTCTCACAGACACAGCAAATCGCGAAAATCCGATCATCAAGGCCGCAAACACCTTATAAATAGAATAATTGTTTCTGACCATCGTCATTTCAGTCCGAACCGAAAGACTTCATTCACAATAAGATACGTCAAATTCTAATTATCGACATCTTGCAAAGGCTTGAAACGGTGATTAGAATAAAGAGATGAACCTGAATTCAGGAACTTCCGCTTCGTTCCTCCGTTCCTGAATACACTACCATCCCGCCTGCTGAGCCATGTGGTTCAGCTACCGCCGCTGCAAACTGATTTGGCTTGTCGGTCGGACAGGTATCACCAGAGATTCATTGACAAGTTGATCCAGAGACGCCACCGTTCCAGATGGCTGATCATCCACTTGAAAATTACTATCCAGAAGGTGAACGTCATGCTTCTTGTGTGTTTGAGCAAACGTTTTTTCCCCGCTCTTTTTCTCGTATTATTCTGCAACTCACTCATTCAAGTGCAGGCGCAGGATCCCGATCAGATTTCTCCCGCGAAAATTCGTTCCATTCTTTCAGAGAACTGTTTTCAATGCCATGGTCCGGATGCCAAAAAACGAGCAGCCGACCTGCGCTTTGATACGAAAGAAGGCGCCTTTGCCGATCTGGACGGACACAAAGCCATCGTACCCGGCGATGTCAAACAAAGTGAGCTCATCACACGCATCATGTCGAAAGATGCCGATCTCCAAATGCCTCCGGCTGAGAGTGGCAAAAAACTGACACCAGAAGAAATTGCTCTCTTGAATCGCTGGATTCAGGAAGGCGCTGTCTGGCAGGATCACTGGTCGTTTGTGGCACCGAAAAAAACGGCTGCTCCAGCCGTCAAACAGGCGAACTGGGCACGGACTCCCGTTGATCAATTTATTCTGTCACGACTGGAAAAAGAAGGGCTGTCCCCTTCACCTGAAGCGGACCGACGAATTCTGATCCGACGCGTCACACTCGACCTGACCGGTTTGCCTCCGAAACCAGAAGACGTGGAAGCCTTCGTCAATGATCAGTCTCCCAATGCCTATGAAAAGGTGATTGATCGCCTGCTGGAATCGACACATTACGGCGAGCATATGGCCCGCTACTGGCTGGATATCGCCCGCTACGGCGACACGCACGGTCTGCACCTTGATAACTATCGTGAAATGTGGCCTTATCGGGACTGGGTCATCAAAGCCTTCAACACGAACCTGCACTATGATCAATTTGTCATCGAACAGTTGGCCGGCGATTTGCTTCCGAACGCGACCATGGATCAGCAGATCGCGACCGGTTTTAACCGTTGTCATGTCACCACCAATGAAGGGGGTTCGATCGCTGAAGAAGTTTATGTCCGGAATGTCATCGATCGCGTTGAAACGACCGGCCAGGCCTTCATGGGTTTAACCCTGGGATGCGCAGTCTGCCATGATCATAAATTTGATCCTTTTACGAAAACCGAATTTTACCAGATGTTCGCGTTCTTCAATAATCTCGACGGTCCAGCCATGGACGGTAACATCAAGGATTCGCCCCCCTCATTAAGAGTTCCCAACGCAGAACAGTCAAAACAGCTGCAAACTTATCAAGACCAGATTGCCGAAATTGAAAAACAGGGTGAAAGCAGAACCAAAACCAATGAACCTGCTTTCCAGGCCTGGTTAACATGGAAGCAGCAGGTTCAGCAAACCGGCAGCAACCCCGACCTTTCGATTCCACAGCCGGGCGGATTACTGGCATCTTACAATCTTGATGAAAAAGAAGGTACAAACGCCGTCAATCAGGTCAATCCGAAAAACAATGCCACAGTCAAAGGCAAAGCGAACTGGGTGGCCGGCAAATTTGCGAACGGCTTTCAGTTTGCTCCCGACAGTTATCTGGATCTGGGTAAAACCGGTCAGTTCGACAAAGCCACTCCCTTCAGCTTCGCTATCTGGGTTAAAACCAACGGTGCGACTTCAGGGCCCATTGTTTCGAGCCTCAATCCCAATTCACGGGAACGCGGTTATGATCTGCAAATCACGAACCGCAGCCTGAGCCTCAGACTCATCGACCGCTGGCCCGGTTACGCCGTTCAGGTGCAAACGAAAAACAACGAAATCACTCCCAACCAGTGGCACCACGTCTGTGTTACTTACGATGGTTCAGCCAAAGCGCACGGCGTCGCGCTTTACATTGATGGCAAATCGTCAGAGCTCACGATTTCCTCTGACTCGTTCAAAGATACGACACCCTTGAATTCAGCCACGCTCCTGTTAGGACATTCCAGCGCGAACGCGCATTTGACCAACGGATTCGTTGATGAATTTCGCATCTACGATCATGAACTTTCGGAAACCGAAGTCAATCAGGTTTACTTTGACAATCAGATCGCGCCTGTCCTGCAACTGGCCGTTGACAAACGGACGCCTCAGCAGAACGATTTATTGCGGCAATACTATCTGAATCAGTTTGATTCCGAATACCGTAAGCTGCTGGCAAAGAAAATTCAGGTCAAAGCCCAGGAAGAACGACTGACCCAGTCACTGCCCACAACGCTCGTCTTTCGAGAACGAAAAGAGATCAAAGAAGCCTTCGATTTGAAACGCGGGCAATATGACCAGAAGGGGGAGAAAGTCGCAAGAAAAACCCCCTCGCAATTCCCGCAGATGGCAGCCGAATCGCCCGTCGATCGTCTGGGACTTGCGAAATGGCTGGTCGCTCCCAGTCATCCCCTGACCGCGCGCGTCGCCGTGAACCGTTTCTGGCAGCAACTGTTTGGCATCGGCATTGTCGAAACCAGCGAAGACTTTGGCAATCAGGGCGCGAATCCCAGTCATCCCGAACTGCTGGACTGGTTGGCGGTCGACTTCCAGGAACATCACTGGGACGTGAAACACTTTATGAAACAATTATTAATGTCAGCAGCGTACCGACAAAGCTCGAACGTGACTCCTGCGCTTTACAAGAAAGATCCGAAAAATCGCCTGCTCGCACGCGGACCACGCTTCCGCCTCGATGCAGAAACGCTCCGCGATCAGGCTCTGGCAGTCAGCGGCTTACTCGTTCCCACCGTCGGCGGTCCCAGTGTCAAACCACCTCAGCCTGACGGGCTGTGGTTCGCCGTCGGTTATTCCGGTTCGAACACGGTCCGTTTTACTAAGGACACCGGCGCGGACAAAGTCTTCCGTCGCGGCTTATATACATTCTGGAAACGGACTTCTCCACCACCGGAGATGTCCACCTTTGATGCCCCCAGTCGTGAAGCCTGTACCATGCGCAGGGAACGTACCAATACACCACTGCAGGCATTGTTGTTGTTGAATGACCCGCAATATCTGGAAGCAGCGCGGGCACTTGGTGAGCGAATGATGAAAGAGGGAGGCAAGACTCCCGAAGAACGCATTCTGTTTGCTTACAAACTGGCGACCGCCAAACCGATGGCTCCGGAAGACCTGACACTCACGTTGAATACGTTTAAGGATATGTTGTCACATTATCAATCAGACCCGAAGGCAGCGACAGAATTGATTGCCGTCGGCGAATCCAAGCCGGATGCCGCTTTGAATCCACAGGAACTGGCGGCCTGGACGATGGTTGCCAACCTGGTTCTGAATCTGGATGAAGTGCTCAGCAAAAACTGATCACATTGATGAGGAAAGCTTCGACTGAACGAATTCGGGACACAACTGAAAGTCCCAAACAGTATCAATAAAAAAGTTAAGGTAATGTCATGAATCCCATTCAGGAACATATCTCACAAATCACCCGACGCCATTTTTTCAAAACCGGGGGCTTAGGACTCGGCACGGCTGCATTGGCTTCATTGGAATCCGGCAACCAGCTGACACACGCGGCATCTTCTGAAGCGAATGCAACAGGAGGGTTACCGGGAATACCACACTTTGCTCCCAAAGCAAAACGCGCCATCTATCTGTTCATGGCTGGTTCTCCTTCCCAGATCGATACGCTCGACTATAAACCGGGGCTGGACGCGCTGTTTGATAAAGATCTGCCGGAAGACGTTCGCAAAGGACAGCGTCTAACCACGATGACCTCCGGACAGTCCCGCTTTCCACTTGCTCCTTCCAAATTCAAATTTCAAAAATACGACAACGGTTCCGAAGGGGCCTGGGTCAGCGAACTCCTGCCGCACACCGCTGGCATCGTGAAAGACATCGCGATTGTCCGCTCCATCTGGACCGAAGCGATCAACCATGACCCCGCCATTACATATATCTGCACGGGAAACCAGCTTCCCGGTCGCGCCAGTCTTGGTTCCTGGTTGAGTTATGGACTGGGATCGATGAATGAAAACCTTCCCTCGTTCGTTGTGCTGACCTCAACCTGGTCCGGACGACAACAGGCCCAGGCACTTTACAACCGCCTGTGGGGCAGCGGATTTCTGGCCAGTAAATACGCGGGGGTTTCGCTTCGTTCGAAAGGGGACCCTGTACTGTTCCTTTCCAACCCTCCCGGCGTTTCCTCAAAATTGCGACGGCGCATGCTGGATACGCTGGCAGAAATCAATCAAAACGAATTCAACGCCATCGGCGATCCGGAAATTCAAACGCGGATTTCTCAATATGAAATGGCATTCCGCATGCAGACGTCGGTCCCCGAACTGACCGACATTTCCAAAGAGACCAAAGCCACACTCGACATGTATGGACCTGAAGTCCATAAGCCGGGAACCTTCGCCTATCATTGCCTGCTGGCCCGTCGCATGGCGGAACGTGGCGTGCGGTTCTCACAAATCTTCCACCGCGGCTGGGATCAGCATGCCAACATCGCCGGCGATTTACCCAAGCAGTGCAAAGACATCGATCAGCCCGCCGCCGCTCTGGTGAAAGACCTGAAACAACGCGGCCTGCTCGATGATACTCTGGTCATCTGGGGCGGAGAATTTGGTCGAACGGTTTACTGTCAGGGCGGCCTGTCACGCGAAAACTACGGACGGGATCATCACCCGCGCTGTTTCAGTATCTGGATGGCCGGCGGCGGAATCAAAAAGGGAATCGTTTATGGCACCACAGATGATTTCAGCTATAACATTGTTGAGAATCCCGTTCACATCCATGAATTCAACGCGACCATACTCCAATGCCTGGGAATTGATCATAAAAAACTGACCTATAAATTCCAGGGACTCGACCAGCGCCTGACAGGAGTGGAAGATCACAGCCCCGTCAAAGATATTTTAGCCTGATCGCAAAACGTTCCCATTACTCAACAGAGTCTGATTGCAGCAGTTGATTCACTGCCTGAACCAGATCATCGATTTGATAAGGTTTGGGAATGAAAAGGTCCACGCCACGGTCGAGCGCCAGTTCCCGGTATTTCGGTTCGCTGTTGCCAGTGACCATGATGATGCGGGGGGCACGGCGTTTATGAGTGATAATGCTGTCGAGGACCGAAAAGCCACTGCGACGGGGCATGACCAGATCCAACAGGACCAGATCAGGCGCATCCCGCTCGATTTTCATGACCCCTTCATTGCCATCGTGAGCCGTCAATACTTCATAACCTGCGGCTTCCATTGCAAATTGGAGAGGCGCGGTCAGCCCTTCATCATCGTCGATGATTAAAATACGTTTTCGAGGAGATATGTTCATTAGCCTGGCGTAATTTCTTGATCTGGCCCACACAAGTGAAGTGTGCAAATTGAATTATATCATCTAATGTGGCAAAAATCCAATTATTAAGTGCATCATGGCGCGTGGCGCTCCCCAAATGGGAATCTGTTCGATAAAATAGGCCGGTGCGCGCCTGCGCTCAAAGCTTTTGATTCCACAGTGAATCAAAAGCGACGGTCTTTTTCTTAATTTTCAGTTTCATTCAAACAGCGGGATAGTTTTGTGTCAGCGACGTCGGTAATCGGATTACAGTGGGGCGATGAAGCCAAGGGCAAGATAGTAGATCTTCTTTCAGAGCAGCACGAAATCGTGGTGCGTTATCTGGGGGGCAATAATGCAGGTCATACAGTCAAATTTGACGGCGTCACCTATAAACTTTCACTATTGCCGACAGGCGTTCTCAATCCGAACGTGACTTCCGTGATTGCCGGCGGGGTCGTGATGAATCCCAAAGCATTCCTGAAAGAGATGGCCGCTATCTGTGATCAGAAAGGTCCGATTGAAGCGAGTCGGCTGTTGATCAGCGATCGCGCGCATGTGATTTTTCCTTATCATATGCAGGAAGAAGTCATTTTCGAAGAAAACCGCAAAGAAAAAGCCATCGGGACCACCATGCGGGGCATTGGCACCTGCTACCGCGATAAGGCGGGTCGCACCCACGCGATTCGCATGGGCGATCTGATCCGCCCGGAATATTTCCGTAGCCGGCTGGAAGAAATTGTCCCCTATAAAAACAAAATGCTGCAGGCACTGGATCCTACGTCAGAACCCTTAAGTGTCGACGCAATCTACGAAGAATATGCTGAATATGCCGAAAAACTGAAGCCGCATGTCGTTGACACGAATGCCTACCTGTTGAATGCGGTGGCAGAGAACAAAAAAATTCTGTTCGAAGGCGCACAGGGAAGTTTGCTTGATATCGATCACGGTACATTTCCGTACGTGACGTCCTCTAACAGTTCCGGATGCGGCATTCATAATGGAAGTGGCGTCTCCGAACGCTACATTGATAAAATGATTGGCGTCGTGAAGGCCTATACCACACGCGTCGGCGGTGGTCCCTTTGTCACAGAGTTACACGACAGTATCGGGCAGCGGATTCGTGATGTGGGTAATGAATACGGCACCGTCACCGGCCGTCCTCGACGATGTGGCTGGTTCGACGCTGTCGCCACCCGTTACGGGGCGAATATCAGTGGCGTGGATTGCATCGCCGTGATGCTGCTGGACGTATTAAGCGGGCTGGATGAATTGAAAATCTGTGAAGCCTACGATGTGAATGGTAAACAGGTCACTGATTTTCCGAGTCATATCCTTGATCTGGAACAGGCCAGGCCCGTATATCGCTCGATTCCAGGCTGGCAGGAAGATATTACCGGTATCCGCCGCATGGAAGATCTGCCGGAAAATGCAATCGCTTATATCAAAGCCATTGAAGAAATCATCGGCAAACCTGTCGAGATCGTTTCCGTCGGCCCTGACCGTGAGCAGACGATTCTGTTGAAGTAGTTCAGGGATTCTCTGTAATTACGGGTTTATAGGGAGTAATAGGATGTCGTGATAAAAAGTCTGGGTGCCATCTGTCGGCTTGTCCGACAGTGCTTGGTTCAGCTTGGTTGAAACGATGTTTGCTATTCGGCTTCAAAGAATTCCCAAGGTAAACCGTCTATTTGAGGCAAATCTGGATCAACGACTTTACCTTCACTCTCGTACCAGCGTGCGCTTGACCATTTCCAGGAGCTAGAATCTTTCGCGAGTTTACACTTGACGGGATTCGAGTGAATATAATTGATCGCGTTCTCGACTGCTTGTTTTGTTGATAAATTGCGATCGTATCCGGGACCTTTTTGCCAGAAGTGAAATACAGATCTCCCTGAATTCTTTTTTGACGTCAGTTTCAGGAGTAAGTCACTATTATCCTGAATCAGAAGCTCCTTTATTCTGTACGAAAATGGGCGTTTAATTGCGGCAAGTAGTCGATCAATCTTACATTCGTTATTCTTCGGATAAACGAAGAGATGTAAATGCTCAGGCATAATAACAAAGGCAATCAAGCGGAAGTGGCATCGGGCTAGAGCTTGGTCAATTGATTGGCATAGCAGCTTGTTCCAAATGGGGTTTGTCAGCAGAGGTTTTCTTTGGTAACACGAGAAAGTCAGTTCATGACAATCACCCGGTTCATGAAAATGCTTGATTTGTTTTCGAGGAGAAGTCATGGCTTTGGCCTCGGAAGAATTCTCAGTTTTTCAATATTCAAGGTGAATTCCAAGTATCGAATACTATTCTGAAATCTTTTTTAGTTTTCAAGAATAGAGGATCTGGTTGGTATTTACCACGTTTTTTCCGCTCAAAAAGGTTGTGTGCTCAATTACAACCATCCCAGACGTGGAGCAGTTGATAGAAATTGCACTGTCGGGCAAGCCGACAGATGGCACCCGGCGATAGGCGTGACTTATTCGTGACAAGATGTGAAAAGCGACAGAAAAACTGAATGAGCACATTCAGGCGACTATTCAACTACGACTCCTTTTTTGAGGATCAGGTTGGCGTACAAAGCGGTTTCACTGGTGGCGATGATCGCGTAGGCGTTTCTGGCCCGTTCGTAAAATTCGAAGCGTTCGATTTTTTCCAGCTCGAAGTTCCGGCTGTCATATTTTTGTATGAGCCGCTGGTAGGTTTCCCAAATCGGAGGTTCTGCCGCTTGATGATCAACGGGATTCATCAGGCCCGCGGGCTGATCGACGAATGTATCGAGCGGAAAAAACTGCAGAATCGCGTCCAGAATTTCCGGCACGCTGTGCCCGTCCAGACGGATGATGCGCTGGGCGTGGGAGTCTGCTGGGAAATTTCCGTCTGCCAGAACGAGGTCATCACCGTGCCCCATTGTCATGAGCGCGTGCATCAGATCAGGAGAGAGAATCGGCGGAATTCCTTTGAGCATCGATTTCACCTTTGTTTTGTGAATGTCTGGAGATTGCTGGCTGACCTTGCCCTGATTTTGACGGCTCAAAATCATGTGAAACAGGCAGGCAGACCTGATTTCTATTATGCAGAAATTTTACTGCGAAGGCGAGGATGGCTTGCTGGATAAGCTGTCGCGAACCCGTTATGATGGCCTGAGTTCAAGCTGTGGGCTCACTAAGTTTTTTGAATCGCCGCCTTCACTAATTGGTAGCAAATTTTCAGGAGAAAGTCTGAATCATCAATGAAAATTCACGAATATCAGGCCAAACAGTTGTTTCGCGATGTCGGGATTCCCGTACCTGAGGGGATTATCGCGAAAACCGTAGACGAAGCGGTGGCCGCATTTGAGAAACTGGATCGCCCGCTGGTGGTCGTGAAGTCGCAAATTCACGCAGGTGGCCGCGGAAAAGGGCGTTTTATAGAATATCCCGATCAACCAGGTGTGGTTCTCGCACGCTCAGCGGCGGAAGTGCGTGAGAACGCCGAGCGTATGCTGGGTTCAACGCTGGTGACCATTCAGACCGGTCCTGAAGGCAAGCAGGTGAATACCCTGTTTATCGAACAGGGGCTGGATATTGCGAAAGAGCTTTATCTGGGCTGCGTGGTCGATCGCGAAGTGGGTGGGCCTGTTCTAATTCTCTCAACCGAAGGGGGAATGGAAATTGAAGTGGTCGCCCATGAGAGTCCTGAGAAGATTTTGAGTGAGCCATTTTCAATTCATACCGGTTTGCTTGGTTTTCAGGCACGAAAGCTGGCGTTTAAGCTGGGCATGGAAGGAAAAACTGTTCGCAGCGCAGAGAAGTTTCTCTGCCAACTCAGCCGCTTTTTCATCGAGAACGACTGCAGCATGACCGAGATTAACCCGCTGGTGATTACCGGTGATGGCGATCTGGTCGCGCTGGATGCGAAAGTCACCTTTGATGACAATGCGATGTTCCGTCACAAGCCTTTTGACGAACTGCGTGACTTGAGTGAAGAAGACCCGTTTGAAGTTGATGCGGGTAAAGCGGGATTGAGCTACGTCAAGCTGGAAGGAAATATCGGCTGTCTCGTGAATGGTGCCGGTCTGGCAATGAGCACGATGGACCTGATTAAATATCATGGCGGAGAGCCCGCGAACTTCCTGGATGTAGGAGGCGGAGCAAACGTCGATCAGGTATCGGAAGCATTTCGTATCATTCTGGCTGACGAAAATGTGAAAGCGGTCCTGGTGAATATCTTTGGCGGAATTATGAAGTGCGACACAATCGTGACTGCTTTGCTGGAAGCTTACGAAAAGGTTGGATTCACGGTTCCGCTGGTGGTGCGTCTGGAAGGGACGAATGTGGATGTCGCCCGTAAGATGCTGGCTGAAAGCGGGCGGGATATCATCTCGGCAACGGATTTAACAGATGCTGCTCAGAAGGTGGTCGCCACTTTGAGTTCGTAGGCGACGGAGGTCTTCTGAAACCTCAGCAGGCCGCGATGATTTGACGTGGTTGTTTTGCAAAAAACGATCTTAGCCATCTTTTAAAAAACATATTTCCCGCAAGGGCGAAACATTATGAGTATTTTAGTTACCGAAAAGACACGCGTCATTTGCCAGGGGATTACTGGCAAGTCAGGCCTGTTTCACAGCCAGCAATGCCGCGATTATGGTACCCCCATGTTAGGCGGAGTGACTCCCGGAAAAGGGGGAACCGAAGTTGATGGGTTTCCCGTTTTTAACACTGTGGAAGAAGCCGTTGAAAAAACGGGTGCCAATACAAGTTTGATTTTCGTGCCTCCACCATTTTGTGGCGAAGCGATTATGGAAGCCGCCGATGCGGGTATCGAATTGATTATCGCCATCACCGAAGGGGTGCCTGTCTTTGACATGGTACGGGTAATGGAATATCTCAAAGATAAAAAGAGTCGCCTGATTGGACCTAACTGTCCCGGAGTCATTACACCCGGCATTGCCAAAATTGGTATCATGCCCGGTTATATTCATACGCCCGGTTCAGTGGGATTGATCAGCAAGAGTGGAACGCTGACGTACGAAGCAGCCTGGCAGTTGGGAAATGTCGGTCTGGGACAAACCACGGCTGTGGGAATTGGCGGCGATCCGATTATCGGCACGACTTTCATTGATCTGCTGGAACTGTTCGAGAATGATCCGGCGACGGAATCGATCATGCTGATCGGTGAAATCGGCGGAACAGCGGAAATTGAAGCTGCCGAATACATCAAAGCACATGTCACCAAACCGGTGGCTGGTTTTATTGCTGGTAAAACGGCACCTCCCGGAAAACGGATGGGGCACGCTGGTGCAATCATCAGCGGGGGAAGCGGAACCGCAGACGAAAAGATCGCCGCACTCGAAGCGGCCGGTGTGATCGTAGCGGAAAGCCCTGCTGACATGGGCGCGGCTGTCAAACGTGCGATTGAAGCGGCTGCTTGAGCTGTTCCCCTAGACAAGACTTAACTGACGAGACATAAAAGAAAAGGGCAACCGGATTATCCGGTTGCC